>Ga0209191_1002178_pt1 | contig 12343 bp, 14 predicted proteins | sample S_130626_EF_Meta_FD_187320 | JGI IMG/M metagenome (GOLD analysis project Ga0209191, IMG submission 187320) | Freshwater microbial communities from Lake Simoncouche, Canada to study carbon cycling - S_130626_EF_MetaG (SPAdes) (version 2) | ecosystem: Environmental > Aquatic > Freshwater > Lake ... | reverse complement strand
CACCATATTTTTCGGGATAAAACACGTTTTGTCTCGTCGCCCGCTGTTTGGCAAGTAAGAGTGCTTCCTGTATTGGAAGGTTTTGGAGCTGTTCAATAGACGATCTAATTTTATGAGACTCGTCGCTCCCCGGTAAATCCGGCGACAGTCTGTAACTAGTCATTATATACAAATGTAATATATTATTATTACATTTGATATGTCATGGAAAGGCGACGTGTCGATACGAAAAATAATCATAGGCAATAACGAGCGTGTCGAAATTACTGATATTATTATATTTGTATTAATTAATTAATGTCCGAAGAAGATATCTCGTTGAAACGAATTGGAACAGGTAAATACTCGGACATTTTTTCGGTTCGAAGAGGAGACGATTCGTTTGCCATGAAGATATCTTATTACACCGAAGATACAATAGAAAAATTCATGAAGAAGAAGAAATACGGAGATCTCGAAGGTGCCAAACGCGAAAAAGACCAGGATTCAATATTGGTATCCGAAAAGTTTTCAAAGGTGACTGCAATTCTTTTTGATAAAAATATTACTCCGCATTTTATTCGCGTATTCGAAGAACAAGATGTGAAAAATTTTGCATCTAAAATTCCAGGGTTGGAAAAGCGACTTGATAATCTCACTACATATCAAAGGATATATAATCACGTGGCGTTCATGGAGTTGTTTGACACAGATCTCACGCGTTTACTGACACACAAGATTCTCACCGAGAACGAAATCAAGATTGTTATTTTTCAGATTCTTTATACGATAGCCGCCACTCAGCACGCGTTGCTCAATTTTAGACACAACGATTTATCTACCAACAACGTGTTAATCAAAAACGACCACAAAAAGACGATCACTAGATATGATGTCGACGGCACGAGTTTTTACACGACGACCAAATACAAAGTCGCCGTGACTGATTACGACTTTGTACACATACCGGCCATCAAAATCCTGAACAATCGGCGGGTGCTGTCTGGAAACTACAAAGTTCATGATGATACTAACGTTTCGTATGATGTTCATTTGTTCATCAAATCTGTCATCAAATGTTTTACAAAGGCTTCCGAAAAAACTCTGGATACGGAAACTCACAGGTTTTTAGAAAGTCTCGAAACTTTCGAAGATGACAGACACTCGCGCGAAATACCATCGCTAAACCCCAGAGTTGTTTTAAAACATAAGTATTTCGACTCCCTGAAAGCACCGCCACTCGGAGACGTGACGAACCGATATGGTTTTTAAGTTTTTAAGTGTAATATACTCGATGTGATTTATTTTGTCGATATGTGAAATATCTTCGTATCGACAAAACGATTTTTTACTGCTGTATTCACTTCTTGAAGTCTTCAATCACCTTTGCCAATCTGAACAAAACTTTGTTCTGCTTGTCGAGGATGTCGTTCTGTTTTTCCAGAGCCTCTGTGTGCTTGTCTAGAGTCTCGGACATCTTGGCAAAGATGTCAGTAATGGTCTGACCTTCTGACGATACAAATAAACCTCCTAGAGCGTCTACGATTCGCTCGATGTCGCCGTTGTCGCCATCCACATGAATGAACTGCTCGTCCTCGTCAAAATCAAACTCGCTGCCAGATTCAGTCTCGACGTCCTCGAGTTTTTCGGGAATGATCTCAATCATGTCATTCACTATCGGTTCCATGTGCTTGTATATATATCACATATTATTTATGATGTTTTAACGAACTATCAATCGTCGTCAAAATCTATAGGTATTCCCGAATATATTTTTCTGGTCTTGATATCTGCCTTCGACTCTTTGACATTGTAAAATACATTGTCGTCTTCTATATCATTGTCAATACTATCAATATATGACACATCAGAACCATTGTCATCACAATCCATCTCGGAACTAGCATCGTCCTTGGACACTTCCGAATAAGTATCGTCGTCGTTCTTGTCTATATCCGAAGACGCATCGTCGTTATTTAGTGTATCAGATTCTTTCATGAGTTCGTGCCATTCTCTGTCTTGCTTAGTAAAGATATCGTCTTCGGTCTCAAACTTCTCGTCATCATCGCCCAAATCTACAACAGATGCTAGTTCGATCACACTCTCATCCTCCCAAGGAATAGGAGGAATGGGAGTCGTGGGCGTTTTGATGGGAGTGAATTTCGCAAAATCACCATTGTTATCGTCAGATACTCCCTTGGGAGCTTTTGAAGATTTGAGAGCTTTTGAAGATTTGGAAGTTTTTGAAGATTTGAGAGCTTTTGAAGGTTTGAGTTGTGGTTTCTTATTTGAAATCACGGCGTTCAACTTATCGTTCACAACTTCACTTCCGTCCTTAGTCCTGATTCTTAGGAGTGCTTCCATATTACAATAATTAATTATTCGTAAGCATCGTAAATATATTATTTGTTAAGTTTTTAACGCAATTAAAAAACCATATTATCGCACACACGATTGTCATTGTCAAATGTGCAAATTATTTTGAGTGGTTTGGGCAATGTTATCAAGAGATCCCCCTGTGAGGAATGCGATGGGAAATAATTGTACTGAGTTTTCTATTTTATATTTACATATGTAAAAATTTACACAACTTCGTTGAATTTAAGGACGAGTTCTCTCTTGGATATACTTCGAGGCCCAGCGGTGTTATTACGACAATCCTCCCACGATATACTCTGTAGAACGGCTATATCAAAGTCGACTTCAAACTTGATGAAATAAAAACAGTTCACATTACAGTCCCGCGTAGACGCCGTCACAAGTCCAGAACGTCCGCCTACTCTGCGAAACGCGATATCGTGAGTCTCGTCTTTCTTGACGAATCTGTAGCCTTGTGGTTCCGTCTTTTCAAACGTCATCATGTACAATGGATTTTTGATCCATATCTGAAAGACGCAAGGCACGTCATACACATCTCCGTCTTTCAAAAACGAATTCTGAGGAAGAATCTCATTATACACGAGCTCGAAACCCTTCGGAATCCTCATAAGGAAACTGTCCTTCATGAAAGATCGAGGAAGCACGAAGGATACAGATTCCGCAAATTTCATCGAATGTTTCATAAATCTAAGCGCCATCGAACCGTTCCTTCCAAATGGAGGATTGCCAATAACATGAATCTTATCATAAGTTGACGGAATCTCGTATTCGAAAAAATCAACCGATTGTATGTTATCTGACTCTGGCTGTATGTCCAACGCGACGACGTTGAGATATCTCAACTTTTTCAAAAAGGAACCGTTACCAGCCGAGGGCTCCAAAACAAGATCATTGTCTGTGATTGTCACGAGCTTGTTTATCTTACAAAGGATGTCGTCTACGACTTTATCACATGTATAGAATTTGTCCATTATATACTTACTTTAATAAAGTAAGGCACATGTATTAAATACTTAGTTTGTCAATATGGTGTGGCGAGTGTTGCGAGCGCGGACCGCGGAGAGCATTATCACGTCTATCTTAACTCCGCGGATAAATCCATCGGTAGACATGGTCTTCAAATTAGATGTCATGCCGCGAATGACGTCGTCTATATTCTTAATCCTACACTGAACTCGCCGTTGTGAACCACTGTCGATTTTGGGAGAAATCTGGATCATCATGCCGTGAGTTTGCTCGAGATCTTTCTTCTTCTGCAGAATCTCCTTGCGAAGACGTTCGGACACTTTTCCACGAGGAACCGCCTTGACCATATCTACATATGACGAAAGCTCCTCTCTGGAGATCGTTCCGAACAGATACTCGTGAAGGTTCTTGTTATAATCGATCTCGATGATTCGAGTGATAGTTTTTTGATTGACGTTTTGCGTATATTGCCCGATTATAATGGTGTTCTCATCCGCAAAATCGTAATCGTAAAACCTGAGAATATCTCCGCAACAAATGTCATTCTTACCTGTCATCTTGATCGACACATTTTCGTTAGAGTTGAGCTTGTTCCTGTTCTTTGGAATGTCGTGCTTTCCGGTGTCATTCCTCTCGCTCGTCATGCCAAACACCTTTGTGCGTATCTGATTTTCAAACACGAATCCATGATGTTGACTCTGTTTGGGTTCGACGACCGAAATGTTGGGTTTGGGTACCACTGTGAACTTCTGCTTAAGTTCATACTTTATCTCTCGATCAAATGTTGCCATAACTCGCTTGAAAATCTTTGCCGCAAGACGTTGAGAAACCACGATGGAGGAGAGAACCATTATTATAATTTTGAGTTATTTGTGTGTGAACTCCGATATTTATACTCACAAGACAGACAATGACTACCCTGGGTCAAATGATAAATATGTTAAATCACATGGCGGAATCGTATCTACATACGACGTAAACTCACCGATCGTCAGAAACGATTCCGCTGAAAGACTCCTCGAAAAATATTTGTGATTTAAATATGATGTGAGTATATAAATGCTTGAAAACGACAATGTAAAAGTTGCAAAATCAAAGATTGCTGGATGGGGCGTATTCGCAAAGAAGAAATTCGCCCCGGAAGACCTCATAGACGTTTCCATTTGCCTGGTAAAACCAAACGAAGAATGGTCGACGGCGACGGAAGATTACATATTTTCTCGCGGGAATTACTCGGCGTTCGCTCTTGGAAACGGAGGGGTTTTTAATCACTCGAATTCACCAAACGCACGGCACGAACTGACAGCTAGACTAAAGGAGCTTCATGTATTCGCCGTAAAACATATTGAGCCAGGCGATGAGATTTTCATCAGTTACGGCCCAAATTACTTCAAAACGAGACAAAATCTCAGACAGAAATAAGTATTAAAAAATTGTTTTGTAATTGTAAATGGAAAATACCCCTATGGTAGATCCAGATGTAATTCTGGAAAATTTAAATGGCAATGAAAATTCAGGCGGGTTGTCGAGATGGGTAGTATATGCGATCATAGCAGTCGTGGCGGCCATAATTATAATTGTAGCGGTCGTCTACACGCGGAAAAAAATCCAGGAATCTAGGGAAGATGGAAGCATTATAAAGGACGTAGGAGAAGCACTCACGGATGGCGTGGACAAGAAAGTGGCGGATGACCTGTTAGAAGTCGCAATCCGTGCGCAAACAGAATCCGCCCAGTTGAATGCCGACATGGAAACCGCCAAGCAATTATTCGCGTTGGGTCAGGTCTCGCAGACAGACGTAGACAAAGCAATAACAGCAGCAGAGGCATCGAAAACAATCGCGATACAGAAAAACGCAGAAGCCGCAAAGGCCCTCGAAGCGTTTCGTAAAAAAGAACTATCGTCTGCGAATGCCACGGTGTTAGAAGCGACGAAAAAGGCTACTGGTCTGTCGCAAGAGTATGAAAAGGTCTCCGACGGTATCATGGAGCAAAAGGTTCAAGAGGCGAACGCACTCTTACTAGAACTAGTCAAAAAACGCCAGCAAGCGGAATCGGATTACAATACCGCATTGGACACCAAGAACAAAGCAGAGGCTGCATTCTTGGAGAGCAAGAAAGCAAAAGCAGAAAACAAGCGCGGGATCATCGCCATCATGAACAAAAAGATCGCCGATCTCAAGGACAAAATAAGCCGTGCGAAAATAAATACACCCGCGCCACAACCACCTGCACCAAAGCCTCCCGCGCCACAACCACCTGCACCCACGCCTCAACCTCCAAAACCACCCGCACCCACGCCTCAACCTCCAAGACCTCCCACCGCACTTGAACGTAAATACCCATATTGGGGATGGGACGCAAACGCGGGACTTCGATGCACGAACAATGATAACACTGGATGTAATACCGGTTACGACGCCAAAGGTCAGTTAGTGGACCTGAACCCCGACAGACCGCCAGCGCCTTCACCGCCTCCGTCGAACAGAGTCATAAGCACATTGGATCTAAGAAGTCTCATGAAGGGAGGAGGCTCGTGGAATATCAAGAAATACAATCTCAAGAAGAGCAATCTCACACAATTCAACGGAGAAGACGTCATAAGATGCTGGTATGGAAAAAATTCTGGGACGAGTCGGGATCCTGGAGTCGGTGGATTCAGTTTCGAGGCAAATCCGAACGGCATGAACCGTGACGCAATTACATTTTCTTGGGAAGTATATTACCCGCGGGGATTTCAGTTTGCCAGAGGGGGTAAATTCGGAGGAGTTCACGTCGGATATGGCGCTGCGAGTGGTGGAAATTTCTCGACGACGGGTTCGTCGAACAGAGTTATGTGGCAGACTGACGGTGGAATTATTGCATATATATACCCTCCGTCAGGATTGTGGCAAACAGTGAAAGGTCTTGACACTAAAGGATATGGTTCTGGTTTCTTTAATAGAGAACTAGCAAGAACGCTTAAGACCGACTCGTGGAATAAAATAGAACTGGGGACCAAGCTGAATACGTTTAAGAATGGTGCCCCTCAGGCGGACGGCGAATCATACGTGAGTGTTAATGGAAATAAACATGTATTGAGAGGAATTAACTGGCGAAGGTCCGAAGACCTTAAGATTTCCTCGTTCGATATGGGAACATTTTTCGGCGGTCCAACGCCCTCGCCTGTTGATCAAGTTGCGTATTACAAGAATTTCCAAATGTCGAATTATTGATAATTACATGATTTATTCTTCATCTTCATCGGTTATTTTAGGAGCCAAAAAGAATTTGATGAACGAATTTTCAGCAAACTCATACCCGAACATGACTGGCAACTCACTGTGAAGATTAACACAAATTTTCTTTGAAATGTTGGCAGCCTTCATGAATGTAACGAGATATCTAGATGCAAATGATGCCGACATTTTACCATGGATCGTAACAGGCTGGTCGACCCTTAGTTCGACTGTCCCGATATCTCCAGAGGTCCGCATGATAATTTCATCATCCACGGTCATAAACTTCACAGTATCTCCAAAAGACGCAATGTTTTTGATGTATTTTTGAAGGACCGATGAGTCCGCGACGATTTCAACTTCTACATCCATATCTGGCACGTCCATCTCTTCAGAATCAATATCTATGGTCTTCAAGTTATACTTATCGTTCTCTGTCATGATCATTAGTTCATCGTCTGAACACTCAAATAACACCGAACCTTCCAAACACTTTAGAACCCTCACAAGGTTTGATACTTTAACGCCAACAACAGTAGTAGAACCGGCCGTATATTCTTCGAAATAACTCTTGTCAAACTTTACGGACACCAGGCAGACGTGCGACGAGTCCATAGAAGAAATTGAGATACCATCTTCGCCGAAAATAATATTAGCACTATCACAAAGTTCGTCAAGTGCCGAGAACACTTTCAAAAAAGTATCCGCAGACTCTAGAACAACACGAATGGGCGAGTTTGAGAGCTTCATGTTTGCCATCTTCGAGACAATGTCGGACATTTTTATTTATTACATTTAATGTACATTGTGTTAAATACATCGGTGTGACGATATGATACACTTATAAGTCCTTGTTGACGATATCATAAATCAGAACGCCATTTCCCCACCCATGCTCGTCGTTGCGGTCGTAGATTTCAACTCGAGAAACGATCTTCAAAGACGGGACGAAACCAACACTGCGTTCGAGTAGTTTTTCAGCAATCATCATGCGGGAGTTCACGACAGACAGAATGATATTCTTGGCGAGATGATCTTTAAGATCAAGCAACATTTTTGCAGAATAGTGATTCTCACTCACAACTATGAGATTGTATGGGTCCGTTTGTGTCTGAACCTTAACTCGCTTGAAGAAATCATCGGACCACGACACCTTTGCATGCGTATTTTCATATATCGCATATGACAAATCCTGACCGATATATAGCAAATTCGAATTTGCTTTTGATACAAGATTATTAGAAAGATGCTGGAGTTTGTTGCACTGCTGTGGGAGCCTTGACGAATACAACCCGGCACGTGCTACCGATTGATTGATGAAAGTTAGGTTCGACGTCATAATGTTAGCGAGTATTTTACTTAATAAGTTAGTAATGTGTTTATGTATATAAGTTTGTCAATATGGATAAATACCCTTCGTATCGACAAATCACAGTTTCATTGATCGTGTAATTAATTTAAAAAAGTAAAGACGTAGTGTAAAAAAAATGATGTCGTTCAATCCAGACGAACTAGACCTATTCGACCACGAGACCTACGGTGCGGTTGATTATGTAGGCATGTATCACGAAGAAAATATCGAACGCCTTATTGAGAAAAGACAAAAAGAATACGACGATGGCATCGAAGACAGAAAGAGAACTGCCAAACAGGATGAATTATACATGGACGAGACTATCAGAAGAATCAGAGACAAACAAAACAAGACGAACAAGAAGCTAAGAGATATGGAAAAAAGACTGATAAACAAAGAATTCAAAGACGATGTAGAAGAATACATTTCACGTTTAAATACGATTTTACATACATATAGATTTGCAACAGAAGCGGAGTATGATGACGTAATAGAATTAAACGCCGCGAAGTGTTGTGATAAATTTACAAGCGATCAAGTTTTCGTAGAAAGTCATTATGGTGGAGATGATGATAATACCGATGATATACGCCCCAGAGAACATCGTATTTATCTTTATAACAAAGAAGATACACTTGTCGCGATGATATCGACATATGTGCTTTACGACGGAGACCTGTTTGATAAGACCCCCGGTTGGAGTCAGGCAGATGAATACGACTGCTTTATTACCAGTATGGCAAACAAAAAGGCTCCAACATTTTTGATAGAAAGGATATCAGTATGGAAAAATTTAAAAGACGTCAAGGATATCGAATCGTATTTAGATACCCCGAGTAATCTTCAATATTATGTTTCACCATTGAGAAATCCCGAATACACATGGCACAAATATTAACATTTCGTATCAACATTTACTTTCATTGATCAATCATTTTTACACAGGATTTACATATGCATTAACCAAGAATAACTCTTTGCACTTCGTCAAAACAACTAGGTTCAAGATTCAAAAAACTACCTATATTCGCTATATTTTTGTATACTCTCCAATCTACATAAGGTTTTGTCGAGTCGTATAACTCGCCTTTCCTGAAATAAGCATCATTCACATAAAATTCATTGACGGATAGTCTCTGACGAAGCTTAAACCCATTTTGTATCAGAATTTGTCTGCAAATGTTGTCTTTATCTTCATCTCTACCATCTAACTCTATACATATCACATACGTGGGTATATCCCAGTTCATTGATTGTAACACACCTAACTCGCCACCTTCTGTGTCAATGCTCATAAAGTCTATGTACTCTATTTTATGCTCTCTCAGAACTTCGTGCAACGGAGATGTCTCTAATTCGTATACATTATCCTCCCATCGGAATGATTTGGTGAGGTACTCCTCGTGGTATTGATTGTAGAGACACTCTTCAGGTAAAGTGTCTACTATACCCGATCTCGCCCAATCTTGCTTGAACATAACCCGTTTACGCGTATCGGAAATAGCTTTATTTACACATATACATCTATGCCGAGTCTTCTCAAGTCTAGAGAAAAATTCAGATGGTTCTATTAATACCCCAGAAAAACACAACTCTTGTTCCAGAAACCCCGTATTGCTATACTTTATACCATCGAGGGCACCAACCTCTACAAAAACACCCGATGGGCATTTCTTATTTATAAGATTTTTGAGAATAAACAAATCTTCTCCCTGTTGAGAATAGAACAGCATGTTTTATATACTCAAATTTTATTTATTAAACTAATCATTTCTTGTAACTGTAATGAACCGTCTTCCCCTTCGCTTTTTGTTTCAGTTTGATCATCTTCTTTTTTGTTTCTATGGACAATGATCTCGCGGTTCTGGGGGTGTCTTCCGTTATCTTCTTCCGCGGTCTGCAGGTCGGGTAATACGTTTTCGTTTTGACGTCTCCGCATTTTTTCCCCGTTTTTATGTCGATCCAGTCTTCCTTATACCATCTTCCAAGAGAACTCGATTTCTTAGAAGGTGACCCAACCTTGTATGCCTTTTTGCCACGTTTCTCCATTGCTGCCTTGTAAGTTTTGACCAAATGTCCACTGAGATACGCAGAAGGCCACCTGCTTTTTGATTCACGTTTGATCTTTGCTTTGATTCTTGCGTATAGTTCAGGGTCTGCTGGCACTGGTTTGCTCATTACACTATGTAATATTTTAATCAAACAATACTTTGAAGATCATTTTTAATATATGACCACCTGAAACCATATGCCGTTTTTTGATGTCCACACGCACACTTGCCAATACCAGAACCGTCATTTTTAAGATGCGTGCCAGCTTCTCTAACCGAACCGAAATAGTCGATAAATGTACCATCAAGGGCATATTGATACACTATTTTGGACATGGGATTCTTATCACCTTTTTTTGATTCGCTCATCTTTTGTTTTGTTGCATCACTCTTTAATATTCCGATCTTCGAGTCGCTCATATTTCTTTTAGTTTCCTCACTCAATAGTTTCCCAATATGTGCTTCTCTTAATTTTTGTTTTGTTCTCTCATTCATTGATTTTCCATACATATGATGCTTCTCGCCTCGTTGTGCTTCGCTCATCTTTTGTTTGGTTTCCTCGCTCGGCGATTTCCCATACATATAACTTTTCTCCCCCCGATGTGATTCGCTTATCTTTTGTTTTGTTTCTTCACTCAGTTTGCCATTACCACCTCCCTCCTTGAGATTGTATCCACCCGGTGCCAACGTCCCCAGCAACGCAACCAGCATCTCCTCGTAGAAATTAAGATCTTCGTCCGGACATTCGTACCAATCCTTTTCGAATGCATCCCAACCATGCTTTTGGATGGCTCCATAGATCGCTTTACAATCCGAGCTTGTTTGATGTTCTTTGAAACGTATTTTTATGGAACGAATCGTCTGTCCGATATAGATCTTTCCATTTATTTTGTTTTTGATCATGTAAATATAACCCATATTTATGTGATTTTTATAACAGTGTCAATATTAAATGATTTTTTTGTCAATATGTAATCAAATAATATTTTGAAGATCTGTCTCCCACATTGACATCTCAGAAGTTGCTGTCAACATTACGACTTCCTCGCGAAGTTTCGCCGCTTCTTTCTCAAGCTCTGCAGCACGCTCGGATGTCATGCTCGAAATCTTCATGTTCAGCAGATAAGAGAAACTACCTTCTACCTTGTAAAATTTGAGAGCCTTCAACTCTTCAGTCAACACTTTCTCAGATTTCTTGCTCACGACCAATTCATTATCATTTATAATCGTGATGAACCGGCTCTTGTTCTCCGCGATGATACTCCGAGTGGTAAGGTCAGACAGCAAAAACTTCTTGCGCTTGATGTAAAAACGCTTGCGCACATCGAACCACTCCCGGAGGATGTCAAGAGGAGAATCATATTTCTTGATCTTTCCTTTGGCGTCAAACGCGTGCATGTTGCTCGTCCTGATAGTAGTCTCCAGCTTGAGACCAGCCACATCCGGCATGCCGATAAAGTCCAGCTCGAACAGAACGTTTTCCTCGGTGTGCTTCTCGCGGAAATCGGATATAATCTTCTTCTCCAGAAGTCCTTCCAGGAACTCCTTGTAATTGTTTGTCCAAGTCCCGACGGGAAGCTCTGAGATTGTCACGGTCTTACCTGTAATCGCGTATACTCCCTTGGAAACATAAACACCTGGAGATGTCTCTTCGACGGTACCTTGAAATCCTCTGTACCAAGGGGTCATCTGCTTCGGCTCCTTGTCGTTGATCAAACGCTTAATGTTGGAGATGATATCCTTTGGTGAGTAAGAAGGAATATCTGTCGAAAATCCTGTTCCAATACCGGATGACCCGTTGACCAGCAAAGTAGGAATCGTAGGAACATAGAACTCCGGTTCGATCTGATCTCCGTCGTCATCGAGATACTTCAAAAGATTGTCGTCGACGGATGGGAAGACCTTCCTGGTCTCTGGAGACAAACGCGTGAAGATATAACGAGCGCTCGCAGAGTCCTTTCCTCCCATCAAGCGACTGCCGAACTGACCACTTGGCACGAGGAAGTTCATGTTATTAGATCCCACGAAGTCTTGCGCCATACCAACAATCGTGCCTTGCAGAGAAACTTCACCGTGATGATACGCGGATTTTTCAGCAACGTATCCAGAGAACTGAGCAACCTTTGTATCGGTTGTCATGTTCCTCTTGAATGCCGCATACAGAACCTTACGCTGCGAGGGCTTCAGACCATCAATCGCACTCGGGATGCTGCGCTCCACGTCGTATCTCGAAAACAAAATAAGCTCCTTGTCCACAAAATCATGAATAGGAATGATTTCTTTTGTCTGATCAATCTGTTTTCCTGCCTCAAAGTCCAGGATCCAGGTCTTCCTCTCATCAGCACGGTTCTTGTTGAAAGAACGATCGATCAACTCGGATGACGTGTCAGACCACTC
>Ga0209191_1002177_pt1 | contig 12343 bp, 11 predicted proteins | sample S_130626_EF_Meta_FD_187320 | JGI IMG/M metagenome (GOLD analysis project Ga0209191, IMG submission 187320) | Freshwater microbial communities from Lake Simoncouche, Canada to study carbon cycling - S_130626_EF_MetaG (SPAdes) (version 2) | ecosystem: Environmental > Aquatic > Freshwater > Lake ... | reverse complement strand
CATTAGACGAAAATAAATTAGCCCTTATATTCTTTAAGGGTGCAAAGCAAATCGAGGCCACCGTTTAGGGGTGGCCTCGAAAAAATCATTAGACGAAAATAAATTAGCCCTTATATTCTTTAAGGGCTAATTTATTTCTTTGCTCCACGAGTTTTAGGTTTACCATATTTTTTCTGCATCGCTTCTTTGTGGTTCTTACGCACATTCACTTTTTTATTCTTTTCAGATTTCTCATGAAAAGCTGGGCCAACATCTTCTTTCTTTGGCAATTTAATTTGGATGATTTTCATCTTCACTTTTGGAATCTCATCCTCCGTCAACACAGTTGATATTTCGAGATCAGTTGGCAACGCTTGCATAGGAATTGGCTGCTTCATCAAAGTTTCAATAGCTAGTTTTTGCTTTGCTTCTTTTGCAGTAATAAAAGTAATCGCAATCCCCTTTTTATCTGCACGTCCTGTTCTACCAATTCTATGAATATAGTTCTCTGGAACATCAGGGGTATCAAAATTAATGACATGTGTTACCTCAGCAACGTCAATACCACGGGCCATTACATCCGTTGCTATAATATATTTAAAGACACCAGCTTTAAATTGGTTCACTGTATTGAAACGATAATTTTGTTCTTTATTAGAGTGAATGACCCCAACAATATCTGGAAATTTTTCGATCAATTGATCATACAATTGGTCTGCTAAACTTTTTGTCGCAGCAAAAATCAATACCTTGGTCATGCTTTCATCACTACTTAATAACTGTTCTAATAAATTAACTTTTGTATTAAAATTTGGAAGGTCGTATCCTATTTGAATGATGTTTTCTAAAGGCGTACCTGTTGGTGCAGCTTCTACCCTAACTGGTTCGTTAAAATAATCATTCATTAATTTTTCTACATCATCCGTAATCGTTGCAGAAAATAATAAGTTTTGTCTTTTTGCAGGGACTAGTTCTAAAATATTGGTGATCTGTTTTCTAAAACCAAGATTCAACATCTCATCCATTTCATCTATCACCACTTTTTTAATATACTTTGTTTTAAGTGCACCATTCATGATTAAGTCAAATAATCTACCTGGTGTAGCCACTAAAACATCCACCCCTTTTTCTACTTCTATTTGTTGTGTATTGATATTCACACCACCAAATACACCCACCGTAATCACGCTCATATAAGGTGTTAATTTCTTAACAGCCTCAACCACTTGTACCACCAATTCTCTTGTTGGTACAATTATTAGGATCTGCGGATCTTTATTTTTATCAAATTTCCATTGTCTAAGACAGGGTAATAAATAGGCAAAAGTTTTACCTGTTCCTGTTTGGGCAATACCACAAACATCCCTTCCAGACATCACCACCGGGTAAACACGGTGTTGAATGGTTGTTGGATGGGTATATCCTAAATCTTCTAAGGCCCTCGCTAAGGGAGAATTGATATTTAATTGGTCAAATGTCATGGGGGCGAAGTTAACTCAATAAACCCATACATAAGATGGACTGATATCTATCTAATACGATCCTAACAGTTAGAAAAATTCAGCTATAATCATCCTAATTGAGGCCTAAATATCCCCTCAATTAGCAAAAACGAAGTATATTGCATCAAATTCATTGACTCGATGACAATTCTTCTCAGGCAAGTCAAAATTGCTGATCAGCATTCGCCATATAACGGCCAAGTAAAAGATATCCTTCTTCAAGACGCAGTATTAGTTTCCATTCAAGATCATTATGATGGAAAAGCAGATCAAATTGTAGACCTACCCGGTACTATTGTAAGTTTAGGATGGGTAGATCCATTTACGCATTTTTGTGATCCAGGCTATGAACATAGAGAAACTTTAATGACTGGAGCAGCTGCTGCTCAAGCTGGTGGTTTTACCACTGTTTTTGTAGTTCCAAATACACAGCCTGTGATTGATAATAAAACTCAGGTAAATTATATTGTTCAGCAACAGCAACATTTGCCAATTGAAATTTTACCCATTGGTGCATTGTCCAAAAAAATAGAAGGAAAAGATTTAGCAGAGATGATAGATATGCATCAGGCTGGTGCGGTTGCTTCGAGTGATGGCTTATACCCTGTTCAATCCAACTTGCTTTTCTTAAAAGCGTTACAATATGTAAAAACTTTTGATGGCGTAGTCATTCAAATGCCAATTGATAAAAGCATGGGCGCAGTTGGATTAATGAATGAAGGGATTACATCTACACAAATTGGCTTACCAGGCATCCCTGCGATTGCTGAAGAGTTGATGATTGCAAGAGATATTGAATTATTAAAATATAGCAATTCTAAACTACATATTACTGGTGTAAGTACGGCAAAAGGTATTGCCTTAATTGAAGCTGGTAAAAAAGCAGGTTTATCACTCACTTGCAGTGTGACGCCTTACCACTTGTATTTCAACGAAACTGATTTAAGTACCTATGATACCTTGTTGAAAGTGTATCCACCTTTAAGAACAAAAGCAGATCAAGCAGCTTTACAAGATGCAGTGGAACGCGGTGTGGTAGATTGTATTAGCTCCCATCACCAACCTCAGGATTGGGATGGAAAAACCATTGAGTTTGAATATGCGAAAGCAGGAATAGCATGTATTGAAACCACTTATTCAACCATCAACCATTTATTCCCGAAATTAAAAGACGAAGCCATTGCTAATTTGTTATCCAATCATGCTAGACAAATTTTCAACCTTGGCTCAAGTTCAATTCAAGAAGGTCAAAAAGTAGACCTTACTTTATTCAATCGTACAACATCCTTTACACCAACTAAATCTGGATCTAAAAGTAAGTCGGTGAATAATCCTTTCTTGGATAAAACATTTAAAGGAACAGTCATTGGCACTTATGCAAAAGGGCAAATGCATCTAAATAATAAATAAGCAGCGCTAAAAAAATTATAAATAACAAGAATCATATTTTTTAATAAAACATAATCATGGAAAAACAAATCACATCTCATATTGTTAAAGGTGCCATTTTAGGTGGAATCTCTATTTTATTTAGCATCATTATCTATGTATTTAACTTGTATACGACTCAATGGTTAAGCTGGATTAGTTATGCCATCTTAATTGGTGGTATCATTTATGGTAATATTCTATTTTCAAATCAAAATAACAACAACGTCAGTTTTGGTAATATTTTTGCACATGGTTTTAAAACAACTGCCGTAGTTATCGTGATTTCTGTGGTGTATACTATATTGTCCTTGAAAGTACTATTTCCAGATATGATTGATAAGATTGTTGATATATCAAGAGTCGAAATGGAAAAAAATCCTCAGATGACTGATGAGATTATTGAACAAGCAATTTCAATGACTAAAAAATTCTTTATCCCATTTGCAGTAGGCGGTATTCTAATTGGAACAGGTATTATGGGCGCAATTGGTTCTTTAATAGGAGCTGCTGTTGCAAAGAAAAACCCAGTAGATCCATTTAAACAAGATACAGCTCAATAAATTCAATATGCAGATTTCTGTCGTTATACCTTTATACAATGAAGCTGAGTCTTTACCAGAGTTAATGGCATGGATTCATCGTGTTATGGAGGCCCATTCATTTACTTATGAAGTGATCATGATTGACGATGGTAGTGACGATGGAAGCTGGGATGTGATTACCAATTTACGCAATCAGTATCCTCAATTAAAGGGCATTAAATTTCAACGCAATTATGGTAAATCTGCTGCTTTGAATGAGGGCTTTAAAGCTGCACAAGGTGATATGGTCATGACAATGGATGCCGATTTACAAGACAGTCCTGATGAAATTCCAGAATTTTATAACATGATCATGGATCAAGGCTATCATTTAGTGAGCGGATGGAAGAAAAAACGATTTGACAATACTTTTACTAAGAATATTCCTTCTAAATTATACAATGCCGTTGCAAGTAAAAGTTCGGGCATTCATTTACACGATTTTAATTGTGGGATTAAAGCCTATCAATTAAAAGTGGTTAAGAGTATAGAAGTATTTGGAGAGATGCACCGATACATCCCTATCCTTGCAAAATGGGCTGGATTTAAAAGAATTGGTGAAAAAGTAGTGCAACACCAAGCAAGAAAATATGGCCACACAAAATTTGGATGGGAAAGATTTGTGAATGGATTTTTAGATTTACTGACCATTCAGTTCTTATCCAAATTTGGTAAAAAACCAATGCAATTTTTTGGATTAATTGGCACCCTATTCTTCTTAGTTGGATTTGTTTCATTTTTTTATATCGTAATAGGTAAGTTTATAGATCCTGATACAAGTATTACCAACAAACCTGCTTTTTTTATTGCATTAACTTCCATGATCATTGGTACACAATTATTTTTAGCAGGTTTTATTGCTGAAATCATGAATCGCAATGCAGCAGACAGGAATGTTTATTTAATTGAGGAGAAACAAGGATGGTAGATCGATTGATCATTATGGGGCCAGCATGGCCATTAAGAGGCAACCTTGCTGCTTTTGATGAAAAACTAGCGCAAGATTTCATGCAAGCTGCAATCCAAACCAAGCTTTATACCTTCTCCTTACAATATCCAAACTTTTTATTCCCAGGAAAAACGCAGTATTCCTCTGATCCAGCCCCAAAAGGACTTTCTATTGAAGTTGCAATGAATTCAATCAATCCATTTAATTGGATTAAGGTTGGATTAAAAATCAAAAAAGAACGTCCAGATTTAATTATCGTTCGTTATTGGATCCCTTTTTTAGCACCTTGCTTAGGAACAATTTTAAGTATTGTAAAAGGCAACAAACATACCAAGGTGATTGCTATTGTGGACAATATGATTCCACATGAGAAAAGAATTGGGGACAGTTTATTGACAAAGTATTTTGTGCGATCTGTGGATGGCTTTTTAACCATGAGCAAAAAAGTCCAAGACGATGTAAAATTATTTACTAATAAGCCATCTTGCATTTCGCCTCATCCAATTTATGATCATTTTGGAGAAGCAATGTCTACAACTGATGCTAGGAAATTATTGCATTTACAAGACACCGATAAAGTCATTTTATTCTTTGGATTTGTAAGGGCCTATAAAGGATTAGACTTATTAATCGAAGCAATGTCTGATCCAGCCATACAAGCTGCTGGTATTAAACTAGTCATTGCTGGTGAATTTTACGAATCACCTACACCTTATTTAGAACAAATTAAAGCATTAGGATTGTCTGATTGCATCTCAGTGTACAATGAATATATAGGCGAAAGAGATGTAAAATTATATGTTTCAGCTGCAGATTTTATCATTCAACCTTACCGCAATGCAACACAAAGTGGTGTCACACCAATGGCCTACCATTTTTTAAAGCCAATGCTAGTGACCAATGTAGGTGGATTGGCTGACACCGTACCACATGATAAAGTTGGTTTGGTTGTGGAGCCTAATCCAAGTGCCATTGCACAAGGAATCCTTCAATTATATGACAGAGGCACTGCACACTTTATGCCACATTTAATCTCAGAAAAGAAAAAATATAGTTGGGAACAAATGCGACAATCTTTTTTAACTTTGTACCAACAATTATAATTTCTAGAAGTTATTTAAACCAATTCATCCTACTTGATCAATTAAATTTAATTCCCAATGTCATTACAACAAATAAAGAAGATTATAGAAGGTTCTATCGAAGTGAAGCAAGCTTTATTAAATGACCAACCATTGGTGACAGAGATAGAAAAAGTGGTAGATGCAATTACAAATGCATTTAAGAACGGAAACGCAGTGTACTTTGCAGGTAATGGAGGAAGTGCAGCAGATGCACAACATTTAGCCGCAGAGTTTTCTGGTCGTTTTTATAAAGACAGAAAAGCATTGCCTTCGGACGCGCTACATTGTAATAGTTCTTACCTCACTGCTGTTGCGAATGACTACAGTTTTGATGTAATTTATGCAAGACTATTAGAAGGACTTGCTAAACCTGGAGATGTCTTGGTGGGCATTAGTACTTCTGGCAATTCAGGGAATATTGTCAAAGCATTTGAAATGGCAAAAACAATTGGCGTTGTTACTGTTGGATTCACTGGTGCAGCAGGCGGAAAAATGAAATCTTTAAGTGACTTTTTAATCAATATCCCTTCTACAACAACACCTAGAATCCAGGAGTCGCATATTTTAGTGGGACATATCATATGCGAATTAGTTGAAGAAAATATATTCGGCAAATAAATGCTAGGTAATTTACATATCACAGAAGATTGGACATTATTTTTAGACCGTGATGGTGTCATCAATCACGAAAAAAAAGAGGACTATATTCGTAATTGGTCTGAATTCAAATTTTATACAGAAAGTTTAGCGGCACTTCCCCTACTTGCTCAAAAATTTTCGAGAATAATTATCGTAACCAATCAAAAAGGGATTGGCAAAGGATGGATGACCGATGCGGACTTAGCATTGATACATGAAAATATGACCAATCAAATTATTGAATTGGGTGGCAGAATAGATGCAATATTCTATTGTTCGGATTTAGATAATGGATCATACAATAGGAAACCTCAACCTGGTATGGCTTATCAAGCCAAGGAAAAAATTCCTTCAATTGATTTTACAAAGTCTATTATGGTAGGCAATAGAATGTCAGATATGGAATTCGGACGTAATGCAGGAATGCATACTGTATACTTAGCAACCACAAATCCCGAAGCCCCTTTCCCAGATACTAAAATAGATGACCGTTTTGATCATCTATTGCAGTTTGCTCAAGCATTATAAAGTTTAATCAAGTTTCAGAACAGCTAAGAAAGCTTCTTGTGGAATTTCAACGTTTCCAATTTGACGCATTCTCTTTTTACCTTCTTTCTGCTTTTCTAATAATTTACGCTTACGGCTGATATCACCACCATAACATTTTGCAGTTACATCCTTACGCATGGCTGAGATATTCTCTCTAGCGACTACTTTTGCGCCAATAGCAGCCTGAATAGCAATTTGGAATTGTTGCTTTGTCAATAAATCTTTTAATTTTTCACAAAGTTTACGGCCAAATTCAGCGGATTTTCCTCTGTGGATTAAAGCACTCAAGGCGTCCACTTTTTCATTGTTCAATAAGATATCCATTTTCACAATATCGGCATCTCTAAATCCAATTTGGGTATAATCAAAAGAAGCATAGCCTCTTGTTTGACTCTTTAATTTATCGTAGAAGTCAAATACAATCTCTGTCAATGGCATTTCGAAAATCAATTCTACCCTAGTTGGTGTAAGGTAACTCTGATTGATCAGCATCCCTCTTTTACCTAAACACAAAGTAATGATATTACCAATATAGTCTGGTGTCGTAATAATCTGTGCTCTAATAAATGGTTCTTCGATACGCTTGATCTTTACTGGATCTGGCATTTCGGTTGGATTATTCACAATAATTTTTTCGTCTCTTGTAGTGTATGCTATAAAACTTACGTTAGGAACAGTTGTGATTACAGTTTGATTGAATTCACGCTCTAAACGTTCTTGTACAATCTCCATATGCAATAGTCCAAGGAATCCGCAACGGAATCCAAAACCTAATGCCTGTGAAGTTTCTAATTCAAAAGTCAATGAGGCATCATTCAATTGTAATTTATCCATGCATTCTCTTAACTCCTCAAATTCATCTGTGTTCACTGGATAAATACCAGAGAATACCATTGGTTTTACTTCCTCAAAACCATGAATCATTGGGCCAGGATTATTGGCTAATGTAATTGTATCTCCCACTTTAACTTCCTTCGCAACTTTAATACCAGTAATAATATAACCAACGTCACCTGCCCTTACTTCGGCTTTTGGTGTCATGGCTAATTTTAAAACCCCCACTTCATCCGCAATATATTCTCTACCAGAAGCGACAAATTTAATTTTATCGTTCTTTTTTAAGACACCATTCATAATTCTATAGTAGACAATGATCCCTCTAAAATTATTGAATACACTATCAAAGATCAATGCTTGTAATGGTGCTTCTGTATCACCAGTTGGAGCTGGGATTCTTTCCACAATCGCTTGTAAAATTTCCTCGATACCAATACCAGAACGTCCACTTGCCAATAAAATATCTTCTTGTTTACATCCAATCAGGTCAATAATTTGATCCGTCACTTCTGGAATCTTAGCACCATCCATATCAATCTTATTGATCACTGGTATGATCTCTAAATTATTATCTAAGGCTAAATATAAATTACTGATGGTTTGTGCTTGAATGCCTTGTGATGCATCAACTAATAATAAAGCCCCTTCACAAGCTGCCAATGCACGACTCACTTCATAACTAAAGTCAACGTGACCTGGAGTATCAATTAAATTTAGAGTATAAGTCTCTCCTTTGTGTATATAATTGATCTGTATTGCGTGGCTCTTGATGGTAATACCTTTCTCTCGCTCTAAATCCATATCATCCAATACCTGGTTCATCATCTCACGTTCTGTAATCGTCTTAGTATGTTCTAATAAACGATCTGCCAAGGTACTTTTACCGTGATCAATATGGGCGATGATACAAAAATTTCTTATGTGCTTCATGTAATAATGCGTGTTCTTTTTTAACTATTTAAGTGCGTTGATGATGGCTGCAAATTCAGTTGCAATTAAAGATGCACCACCAACTAATCCTCCGTCTACATCTGGTTGTGAAAAAATTTCTTTTGCATTCGCTGCTTTCACACTCCCTCCGTATAAAATTGAAATTTGGTCTGCGATGGATTGGCCGTATTGAGCAGCAAATACTGATCTTATATATGCATGAATTTCTTGCGCTTGCGCACTAGTTGCAGTTTTGCCAGTTCCGATCGCCCATATTGGTTCATAGGCAATCACCACTTTTACAATTTGTTCGGCTGATAACTGAAATAAGGCATTTTTTAATTGTGCCTCAACAAAACTATTCTGTGTGCCAGCTTCTCTTATGTCTAATGGTTCACCACAACAAAATATAGGTGTGCTTCCAATGGCTAAAACAGCTTCTGTTTTTTCTGCTAATAAAGCATCTGATTCATTAAAATATTCACGTCTTTCAGAATGTCCTAGTACAATGTGGTTTACTCCTACAGACGCATACATGGATGCAGCAATTTCACCTGTGTAAGCACCACTTGTTTTTTGATGACAATTTTGTGCTGCAACAAACATCTGTTGTTTGCCGGCCAATTTTTGTATTGCTAAAGGAATATAAATAGCTGGGACAGCAAAAATAGCTGATTGATTTGCGGATAAATTTAAGTCGGCAACTAATAACTGGTCTAATAAGCTTTCAGCCTCATTTTGGCTTAGGTTCATTTTCCAGTTGGCTGCAGCTATTTGTTTTCTCATATTATTCATTTTCAAGGCACAAAGGTAACTAAAAAATAGCGCTATTCCATATGAAACAAGGCAGTTAAGACGGCCTTTTCGGCATCAGAGATTTGGAATCCCTTCATTTTTTTCCAATTTTGGATGTCTTCAATTGCTTTTTCCAAAACATAGCCTTTAGTGATGCCCCAACTAAAATTTGGAATCATTTTTGGTAGCAGTCCATTTCCATAAATATTTGCAGAAGCACCAATATAAGATCCTGTATTGATACTTGATTGAATTGCAAACCTGGTATAATCGCCCACTAACATCCCCATTTTATTGCCAATTGTATCCCATGATTTTTGGTATTGATTCCAGATTTGTATTGGCCCTGCAGTATTTTTTACATTACTATTACATGTGCCAGCTCCAAGATTACACCATTGTCCAATGATACTATCTCCCATATAACCCTCGTGCGCTTTATTGGAATAACCCATTAGTATACTATTTTTTAACTCCCCTCCAATAGTACAATATGGACCAACTGAGGTTGCACCATAAATACAAGCATTCATTTTAACCACGGCTTTTTCTCCTAAAACAAAAGGCCCTCTTATGGCAGCGCCTTCCATTAGAATTGCATTTTTACCTATATAAATAGGGCCTTCTGTGGCATTTAAACTTACCCCAGTTAATGAAGCACCTTCAGCTATAAAAATATTTTCAGGACAAATTAAACGATTAGAAGCATCCACAACAATTGAAGTTTGATTGGACATAACTTGATTAAAGTCAAGTTGAATCATTGCTGCATGTATTTGTAAAAGATGAATAGGGTTTTTAATAAATTTAGCAGCGATTGTTGTCTTTAAATTAGGGTCACCTAATAAGATTTTACCTATTGCTCTTTCTTTAGAATTGGAAGCAATCCATTTTCCATCCTTATCCAATAAACTTCCCCCATCTTTTAAATTTAAAATGGCGTTTTTAATGGCTGCATCTGGTAAACAAGTGGAATTAATATAGATGACTGCATCCTCATTTTGTAAAAAAGGCGCTTCATATAATCCCTGTAAATAAGGACTTGTAAAAACCTGGCATTCGGCATTTAAATGTTTTTCCCAGCGCTCTTTTATGGTAAAAATACCTACCCTTATTTCTGTCAAACTTCTAGTCAAGCTAAAAGGGTAAAAGTTTACCATATCAGGCAGGTCAACCAAGACAAATTCCATAAAAGAGGTTTTAGGGACAAAAATACGTTAAAGTCAAAATCAAAATTGATAAGTTCCTAACGCATGTTAATTTAATGCTTATTTTCGTGTTCTAATCATAACAATATGCAACTAGGTTATTTTAATTATCCTTCTCCAGTCAATGAACCTGTCTTAAATTATGCACCAGGTTCTCCAGAAAGAAAAGCATTAAAAGCAGCTTTGGCTTCCTTAAAGAAAAAGTCATTGGATATTCCAATGTATATCAATGGAAAAGCAGTTAGAACTGGGAAAACGAAGTCTATACATCCTCCACATGAAACCAAGCATGTACTTGGTCAGTTCCATATTGGAACAAAATTGCATGTAGAAAAAGCAATTGAGTCTGCATTGAAAGTACGTGAAAATTGGTCTAATATGACTTGGGAAACCAGGGCACATATCTTTTTAAAAGCAGCAGATTTATTGGCTACAAAATATAGGTTCGAAATGAATGCCTCAACCATGTTAGGGCAAAGTAAAAATGCCTATCAAGCAGAAATTGATGCAGCGTGTGAATTAATTGATTTCTTAAGATTCAATGTGCATTTTTTAAGTCAAATCTACCAACAACAACCTATCTCCTCTCCTGGAATCCACAACAGAATGGAATGGAGAGGATTAGAAGGATTTGTATTAGCGATTACCCCATTTAATTTTACTGCCATTGGTGGTAATTTACCTGCATCTGCTGCCATGTGTGGCAATGTGGTGGTTTGGAAACCTGCTAATACACAGATCTATTCTGCGCAGTTATTCATGCGTATTTTAAAAGAAGCTGGTTTGCCAGATGGTGTGATCAATATTGTATATACAGATGGTCCAACTGTGGGTGATGTATGTTTCAAGCATCCAGATTTTGCAGGCGTGCATTTTACTGGATCTACTGGCGTATTTAATCATATGTGGAAGCAGATTGGAGAAAATATTTCAAACTATAAATCTTATCCAAGAATTGTAGGCGAAACGGGCGGTAAGGATTTTGTCATGGTACATCCAAGTGCGGATGTGGATACAGTAGTGACTGCTTTGGCAAGAGGTGCTTTTGAATACCAAGGTCAAAAATGTTCTGCAGCTTCAAGAGCTTATCTACCTAGTAATATTGCAGCTGCTGTAAAAGCGAAGTTGGTTAAAACAGTTCAAACCATGAAAATGGGTACTGTAGAAGATTTTAGCAATTTTGTGAACGCAGTCATTGATGAAAAGTCATTTAACAATATCTCAAAATTCATTGCTACAGTTAAGAAAGACAAGCAAGCAAAGATCTTAGTTGGCGGTAATGTCAATAAATCAAATGGCTGGTTCGTTGAGCCTACTGTGATTGATACAAAAAATCCAAAATCACTGACCATGTGCGAAGAGATTTTTGGGCCAGTATTGACTATCTATACTTATCCAGCTGGACAATTCGAGAAAACCTTGAAATTATTGGATAGTACCTCTAAATATGCTTTAACAGGTTCAATTATTTCTCAAGATAGAGCTTCTATCGAATTGGCTACCAACGTTTTACGTCATTCAGCTGGCAATTTTTATATCAACGACAAGCCAACTGGAGCCGTGGTTGGACAACAACCATTTGGTGGTGCAAGAGGTTCTGGTACAAATGATAAAGCTGGAAGTGCATTGAATTTATACCGTTGGTTAAGTGCTAGAACAATCAAAGAAACTTTTAACCCACCAACCGATTATAAGTATCCATTTTTAAACGAAGCATAAGGCCAAATTATAGTCTTAAAATACTATATTTGCTACTCAAAAAACAAGGACTGTGGCGCAAAAATTTTCTAAAGAAACTTATCTATATTGGTACGAATTG
>Ga0209191_1002176_pt1 | contig 12350 bp, 9 predicted proteins | sample S_130626_EF_Meta_FD_187320 | JGI IMG/M metagenome (GOLD analysis project Ga0209191, IMG submission 187320) | Freshwater microbial communities from Lake Simoncouche, Canada to study carbon cycling - S_130626_EF_MetaG (SPAdes) (version 2) | ecosystem: Environmental > Aquatic > Freshwater > Lake ... | reverse complement strand
CCATGTGTGCTTGCCTGCTAGACGTACTGTTGAGTTATAAACATGAATGTCTACATCAGCAAAATCCAATGTTGGTCTTGTGATATCGACAACTTGCTTTGTTAGCTCAGTTGTTGGTGTTGATACGCCAAAGTTTTCTAGTGATACTCTAAAACGATATTGCAGTTTAGGCATCAACAAGCCTTGAGTGCTTGATGATTGATCACTTACTAAGGGTACTGTTAGTTTGCTTAATGTTGAAATAGACATGTGTTGTCTCCCTTATATGTATTTATTAATTGCCTAACCCTGCAATTTCACCAGTGTTCTTCAAGCGCACCGGAATGTAAATAAATTCCACTGCTTTTACTGGTTCAATAGCAATGTCTACGTGTAGTTCGCTACGATCAATTCTGTTAGGTGTATTGTTACTTTCGTCACAAACAACTAAGAAGTCGTATAGAGCACGTTGACCGACTAGCTCTAACAATAGGCTTTCAACCTGTTGTTTGATTTCGTCACGTGTAATCTTATCGTTAGGTTCAAAGATATAAGGTTTAGCTAGCTTGTTCAACTGATTACGTAGGAAAATTACCAAACGTGCTACGTTGATACGATCTAAAGCACTTGCGCCTTTAGCACGAGTCTTCTGACCAAAGTTAACTAGACCAGCACCTGTAAAGTATGTAATAGGATTAACTTTTACATTATACAATGTGTCACGTTGTCCGTCATTTAGTGCAACTGATTTGAACTCACCTTCGCTTGTAACATAACCAACTGATGTTGCGTTTGTAACGTTACCACGACGTGTTCCTGCTGGAGCAAACCATGGATAAGCAACTTGGTCGTTTAGAGCAAAAGTTCTTAGGATCATGTGACTTGGAGGAACTGCAATGTTCTTTCCAAAGTTATCACTTGTGAAGCCCCATGGATAGAACACACCTAGATATTCATCAAAACTAACTAGACCGTTATCGTTGTCTTCTAATGCACCCATTAGGTTAGTACCCCAGTTGTTTAGGTTAGTAGCACTTGGCTCTAATCTAGCTGGTGTATCACCAATAACAAACGCTGTTAGTCCACGATCGTTGTTTAAGCTAACTAGTTCGCCGATTAGCTCAGGATAACCTGGGCAAGCTAACAAGTTAAAGCTGTTACGTTCTGTATCACGAATTTCTTGGTTTGTATTAACTGTCTTTTGTAGACTTTGGATAATAACTTTACGCTGTGCGTGACGACCAAAAGAACCACTGCCGTCTGTTTGATTTGCACTTTCTGTTACCCAACGATCAGCAAAGTAGTTGGTCATTGTTTCGCCATCGCCTGCGCCAAAACGTCTGTTGATTGCTGTTGTGTCAATGTAGTTACGAACATAACGTTTGACGTTAAATCCGCTACGACGAGTGTTCCATAGCAACATACCTTCTGGATATAGTGCAGGATCTGGACAATCAAAGTCAACAAAGTCTTCACTTAGTAAACTGGCAATACTTGCTGGCTCGTAGGTGCTGTTAGTTGGCTCACCGGTATCTGTCCAACGTGCATCTGCAAATACAATACCATTTTCTGTTGTTTGATCAGTTACATCAACTAGATCCCAACGCTTAAAGCTGTTGTTCCAACGCTTCAATAGTGGATAGTTTTCTAAATCACTGGTATCAACCCATAGATCAAGATCAGCTGGAGTTGATGGAGCTGTTGGGCTAACTGTTGGACCATCTTCATTTGTATCACTTGTTGGACCATAATTTAAATAGCCAACCCAGTCGGTTCCGTTGTTGATCATGATATCAACTTCATCTACCACAGAGCTATACCATAATTGACCATCTTTTGTTTTAGTAGTTGGTGCAGTACCGCTAATGAAATACATAACACCTACTGGGATCATGATCCACGATGTAGTTGTGTTTCTATATTTTACTACAAATGTTGCAAGGCCAACGTCATGTTGAACATATACTGTGTTAACTTTAATACCTGAACCTGTGTAATTACGGTTGGCATCAGCAGTAGGATCACCTGCAGGATTTATTAGAGTAAAGTTTAATGGATCAAGAGCCTTGTTTGCGGCCTGATCATCAGCGTATACAGGTGCAGTTAATTGTTCAAATAAACGAGTTGCACCGTTATATTTCTTAACACGCCATCTTGCACCAGCATTTGGCTCAGTAGTTTTAATCCATACAGAACCTGTTGGACGATTGTCTAACGAAGTTTTGTATTGTGGAACTTGAGTGTGCTTGCTGATCTGTAGCTTAGGTGCCGCGTATTCTGCAGGAGCAATACCAAGTGCGCTTAATAGTGCGCCACCTGTGTCAGCAGTTCCTGTAAATGTAAATGTTGTAATTGCACCAGTTGCTACTCCAGTAACTGTTATTTGAATATCATGAGTAGTGTTTACACCGCCCACAGTTGAACCTTGAATCTTAATAATGTCACCAACTGTATAGTTAGTACCGCCTTGAGTTCTAGTTACAGTTGTGTATGTTCCATTAGCGCCATTACGAACTACTGTAAATTGAGCTCCGGCAGCGGCTGGGTTAGTTACGTTCTCTGGAACGTGTACTGTTGTGCGACCAAGATATGTTACACTTGATGGTTCTGTAATAGTCAAGCTGTCAGTACTTGCGCTAACTGTGAAAATTTCTAGTTTACCAACTGAATTCTTTCTAGCACCAAACGGACCGCCAGCATTATTAAGGTCAGTAACTACGCTGTCAATTGTACCACCTGTAATTTCAACGTTAACAGCATTAATAGTGAAAGTAGAACTTGGTAAACCTGTTACTGTTCCGCTAGTTTGGCTGATAGTAGGCCATGCTTTTGCCCACTCGTTTGACCCAACATGTGTCCATACGCCTTCGCCTACTACCGGTGCACCGTTTGCGTTGTATGCGCTCTTGTAATAAATTTCAAGATTATTACCATCTGGGGCTATTGCATATGTGCCTGCGGCAATACCATCTGCGGCATGTTCAGCAATTCCGTCTAAAAATACTAGTGGAATCTTATTGGTAAATGACTGACCACCAGCTGTTGCTGAGCGTCCGTCCCACTGGAAAACACCATATGTTGAGCTGGCAGTATCTAACCAGAAAGTTCCATCTGCTGGTTCACCGCCAGGTGCTTGTGCTCGTGCTTCTAATTCTGTTAAATTGATATCTGCGCGAACTACTAGTGCAGAGTTACTTATTCCTAAGAATGAATATGCGGCTTGTAGACCGTATTCGTTTAGTTCACCAGCATGAATTGGATTGTTATTTGTATCCTTCTTGAATACTGGATCGCCGAATGTCTCAGCGAGTTCACGCTGACTTGTAATTGTATATACTGTGCCTGCTTTCGAAGCTGTAGTTCCTAAAGCTGTTCCTGACCCTGATGATGGTGTCTTGTCTGCACTTGTGGCCACAACAAATAGTGGTCGAGTGCCTGGTTCAGCGGTTGTGTAAAAACTTTCGTCGATTACAGAAACCTGTACGCCTGGTGATATTAAAGCCATTTTATGGTCTCCTTCTTACTGTTAATATTTAGCAGGTATTTGATAAAACAGCTACTTATAACAGTGAGAAAAGGGCAGAAAAAGGGCTAGTATAAATATAAGATGCGACCACTATGCAATATATGTAAAGAACGGCCTTGTGCTGTCAACTACTACAAGGACAACAAGCCTTTCTATAGGCGCAAGTGTGATGGATGTGCTAGAGGCACTACCCCTAGTCAGCCTCGTTGGCATCAGTTAGGCTATCGTAAGAAAGATATGTGTGAGAAGTGTGGATACAAAAGCAAGCACTCAGAACAGTTTAATGTGTTTCATATAGACGGTGATCTCAACAACTGCCGAGCTATAAATCTTAAAACTGTGTGTGCAAACTGTCAGCGAGTCCTACATAAAGAGGGCGTTCGGTGGCGTCAAGGTGATTTGGTACCAGATTTCTAACCTGAAGATATAGGTCATCTATGGTAGCATTGTTGTCTAGGATATGGTCAAACTTAGTGCCTACCCAAGCTGTTTCGCTAGCGTGAATTTTGAGTCGTTTTATACGCTCACTGCTAAGAGCATAATTCATGTTTCGATCGCCCTCATTCATGTTGACAGCATCTTGATACCAATCAGGTAGTTCGCCACGCTGTACCCATACAATTTCTCCACCTGCGGCTTTAATTGACTTGATTTCGTTAGGAAAACGGCAATCACTGATTACAATGTCATCTCGTGAATTGCGGAGTTTGTTTTCTAAGCTGGCAATCCAAATATCATCGTGAAATGCCTTGCGACAAACTTCAGTGCCCCAGTATTGCAGTATCCAACGTGGTGTTAACGTGGGCATGTTTAAGCGTTCTGCCCACCAAGGATCCACTTGCTCTCGCCATTCACGAGCACTTTTTGTGCGGCCTTCTAGCATGGTACGATCCCAGCCAAATACCTGTGCTACTGCATCTTTTAAACTGTTGGCAAAACTTTCTCGTCGAAATCCGTGAAAGTTAGTCAAATAATCAGCAACAGTATCCTTGCCCGAACCAATAAAACCGCACACGCCTATAATCATAGCATCTCCTAACGATATGCTATTATATAACAGTTTTATTACAAGGTCAAATATTTTTATGCCAAATTATAATAGCTAATCATCTATCAATGGCATAGTATGCAATCGCTCTAATGGAGATTTAGACGTAGTTTGAAGTCCGTAGATGAAAAATACGTAAGTTAATCGAACACTTCCGCCAGTATAATATGTGTTAGCGGCGTGAAATTCCTTGGCATCGTATGCCGCTAGTCTATTATATACATTTTTTATAATCACAGACTCTTCAAATTTATTGTTATGTTCTTTTAATTTCTCAATGTATCCGTTGCGGTCGTTATTTTTATGAAAATTAATCCTAGCAGTTTCGTCAAAAATTGCCTCTTCTCCTGATTTTAATTTGTATATTGATGTGCCAGAGTCTGGGTGAGCATCTGGGGTCAGATATATAATACCCGCCGCAATGGCCCTGGGATCAATGTGTATCCAAGATTTATTATACCAGCTTTCTTTATCAGTAATGTCAGGAGCTTCAATTTTGTGGAAAAATGATGACACTTGCCAATTTACGTTAGTTGTATTGTAATCATAGAATAATCTAAAAAATTTATTATTACAGTAATCATGTAATATCGGATCAACTTCGTGCAATGCTTCAGTTCGAACTCCGGCATATTTTCCATTTTCAGCAGGACTAAACTTTAACTTTTCTGCTCGCTGTACTATCTTGTCCGGATCAGTAAAAAAATTATCAACTACTACCGATGGAAAATTAGTCATTCCAAATTGCATACACACTCCAATTATTTAAAATTAATAGACATTACTATTCGTTCGTTGTCAAAATCTTCCGTAAGATTTTGCTCTACATAGTGTTTCAGATACGATGGAAATAATAATACATCTCCGGGTACTGGATTCCAGCAATATTCCTGAGTTGATTTATCAGTTATTGTATCAATAGGTAAAACGTCGTGCATTATATCCGGACGTTCGAATACAATTTGACCGCTATTTTTTGGAACTTTAAGGTATACAACTCCGCTAATCCAACATCCTGGATGATTGTGAAGTTTATTATAATTGTATAGTGTATTTTTGATAAACCAAAATCCGTCAACTGATATTGTTTTTAATATCCCAAGTTCATTATAGATTATCTGAACAATTGGTAGAATTTTTTCTACAATTGGTTTAGCAAATAACATTTTGTCATTTAAGTCTTGTGCTGAGTAGACTTGACTGTGCCAACCGCCAGCATTGCTTGCTTCTTTATAATTTGTTTTATCTGTAGAAAGTAAATTGATATTTGTTAAAATATCAGAATTATCACCTATATTAGTATGGTAGATACTGGTGATAAAAGGTGCTATTTCTTTGATTATTATTTGCGAATCACTCATGCAACTATATATCAACATATTTGCATGAGCGGTAATATTATTGAAGTAGGTCTTTAGATCCTAAAATATTTGAAATCACAACAATGTGACAGTCAATATAACGCTTTATAAGGGTATCAGTTTCTACTAAACGTTTTTGTTTCCACTCATTTAAATGTTCAATTGTTATATTTTCTTCACCTATTTGACTGATATATTCAACGGCTGCTTCGTAACTCATGTTTATCTCCAATATGTGTTTTAGATAGCGTATCTAATTAAAATAATTCCAGATCCGCCAGCACCCGATTGACTGCCGCCACCTGACTGATTTCCATTACTGTCCTGACCGTCTTCTCCAGCACCACCACCACCACCACCAGTATTTGCAGTACCATTAATATTTGTAGCTGAATTCTGTGGGCTTGGATTAACTGAAGATTCTTTGGTGGAATTTCCGCGGCCACCGCCGCCGTAGTAACCAGCAGTGCTGTTGTTGTTTTGAGTTCGTAGTGTACTAGATGTGTAAGAGCCACCACCACCTCCACCTGCGAACCAGCCACCGGGACTACCGTAAGATGTACCAAATGTTGCAGAAAGATCAACCCCAATACCCCCGTTGCCGCCATCTGAATCGTTAGTGCTTCCCGATGTATTAGATCCAGCGCCACCAGCGCCACCACCACCACCACCACCATAATTGCCGGCAATACCATTGCCGCCTGAGTTTCCGTAACTAGTCCAACTAGCAGGAGTTGTTTTATTAGAAGATGCGCCGGTATCGTAACTGTTTCCATTTCGACTTCCGGCGCCGCCGCCGCTGCCGCCCTGGCCAGCTCCTGCATAGTTACTATCACTACACCCACCCCGGCCACCGCCGTAAGCAGTTACACCAAATCCAACTGAATCGTTGCCGTTGGGTGGAGTAGGTGGAGTAGTATTACTAGCATTAGATCTTCCAGAGCCGCCATCGCCTACTGTTAATCCATAAGATCCTGCTGTAAGAGCATATCCAGTTCTAACTAAAACTTGTCCTGCGCCGCCGCCGCCTTTGCCAGTGTCTTGATCACCATATCCGTAGCCACCTGCACCACCGCCGGCAACAATTAGTACGGCAACTGTGGCATCTGAATTGAGTGTAAAATTGTTTGCGCCAGTTGAAGTAAAAGCATGTAATCTATAATTAGTACCGCTGATGTTCACTGTTGATTCTGTACCGCCTGAGCCAATTGGAGTTACAATAATGTTAAAACTTCTGTCAGCAGTTTGTCCGTTGGCAGTGGCACGAATAGTAAATGTATAAGTGGTCTGCGATGTGATAGCAGTTATAGTTCCAGAAATAACACCAGTTGCTGATGCTAATGAAGCACCAGCTGGTAAACTTCCTGATACTACTGAGTAGGTTATAGCATTGCTGTCTGGATCTGTTGCAGTAACAGTTACTGAACGTGCCGCACCACTTCCCCACGTAGCAATATTGCCAGCACCAGTAGACCACACAGGATCTCTGTCAACTGTTCCAGCATTTTCTAATAAAGCAGTTAACCCTGATGGATTAGATACGCGAACGTTAAATGCGGCTCCTCCGGTGTAGTTAACTGCGGTGGCATTAGTAGCAAATGTTAAACTGGTAGAATTAACATACGTAGTACTAACAGTTCTTGTTACGCCCCCAACACCTGCTCCTTCTACTGTAATAGTAGATCCCGCTTTGAAATTTGATCCTGAGATTGTGATAGTACTATCTGTATCGGTATTAATAGTTCCACTGATATTTGTTACAACCGGTGGAGCATCAATGCCTGCCCAACCAGTAGCATTATACTGTTCTAGTAAACCATTATCAGTATTGTATCGTACTGCACCGGTGACTGCTGTTACTCGTTGAGCAGTGGTGCCCTTTGGTACAATCATAGCATCAGTTCCCTCAATTACTGGGTTTTTTAATGCGTTACTATATTTCTTGAGTGAATAATCTGCCATTTTTATCTATCCTTAAATAACCAACCGTTGGTTGCATCATAATATATTAAACTAAATGCCGCACGTTCTGTTGATACAGTCATGTTGGCGGCATCTCCTTGAATTGGTTTTCCGTTTCTTGCTATAGTTAAATTATTAGTATCAAATGTACCTGCTACATCAATAAATCGTATCTCATCGCCTTGCTGAGGACTTGCAGGCAAGGTGACTGTCATTACTCCACTGCTAGTATCAATCCATAAGAACTGATAAGCAGAAGCAGAATACGGGCTTGATTGATAGTCTATGTTAACATTTCGGAAACCGCCAACTGGAATCCAACTTGTTCCATTATGGCCTTCAAATGTATTTGACTCAGTATTGTATCTTAGTTGTCCTGCAACTCCGGAACCAGGACGTTGAGCTGTGGTTCCTTTAGGAACCAACATATACGCAGTGCCACCAAAATTGATAGTGCCATCTGCATAAATGTCATTCCATTTATAGCTGGTAGATCCTAAATCAAAAGAATTGTTTACTGACGGAATTGCATTAGTACTAATTTTAGTAAAATATTGTTTTGTTGCTTGTTCGGTAGGAACAGCTGAGTTTGAATTTCCGCTTAGTGTTGAATCGCTTGAAAATTCATTTACTAATTCTCCTAACTGTGCCCCAATGCTACCTAAGCGTAACGATGTTAATCCTGACAAGTTAAACGCATTAGCATTTAATGTTGCACTACCTGTTGCTTGATCAACTGCAAAGTATGCGCCAACTCTAAAGTTACCGTCTTGGTCGGTTGACACGTAATACACACGACCTGGATAATTTTCAATTACTTCGTTACCTTGGCTTGCACTTTGTGATGGAAACCCAGGGTAGTTAGTTGTTGTTTTGCCGCCAGTACCAATACTTAAGAAGTCATGTCCTGTCAATCTCACTTGACTGTAAGCGTATCTAATAGTAACGCCAGTACCGTCAGCTGAACCACTTGGTTTTTCTTGTGCTAACACTAAAACTACTCGACTGCTACTATTAACATAAGTTCCACCCACTGATTGAATTACGTAACTGTATGCGTCGCCGGTAATACTTACAGATGCTCCTGGCTGTGGGTTAGCACCAAGGCCGGTTACTACTAGTACAAATCCTTGTTGATTCTGTAAACCAGAACTAGTGATTTGTGCTGTTACACCAGCACCGTTACTGATTGTTTCGTTGTTTTGTAACGGTGTTCCGCTGTTAAGTTTGTAGTATACTTTGGTAACACTTGCTTGAACGTTGGTAACGGTGGCAGTTGCGCCCGATGTACCGCCAGTAATTGTGTCGCCTGTAGTAAAATCACCGCCAGTTAATCCGCTATAACTTAGTTGGGCACCGTAAATTGTTCCCACTTGATTGGTAGTAACTTCTGCTGTATCGTATCCCGCTGATACTGCGCCATATGTACCGTAACTGTTGTTACCGTTTAATGCACGAATCTTTCCACCGCCAGTTGTAACGTAACCCATGTGACAATAGTAAGTAAAACAACTGACAATTTCTGATTTGCCGCCATTCTTGACCCAAAATCCAACACCATTATCATTTATACATGTAAATGCGTGGAACAACATGGATCTATTTCCACTAGCATGTACACTGCCGTCAACAATTGCGCCAACTGCGCCGCCTAGACCAGTATCATCACTAAAACAACTGCATTCAACAATGTAGGGAGATTTAATAAGTATAGGACTTGCTGGATTAAATTTTATATACACGCCGCCTATTGTAGCATTGTTAATATCTTCTGGTGTATTAGATGGTATATAGCCTTTTAATCCTTTAAATGTCATACGAGTTAACATACAACTGTCGCTGACCAACCACATGGTTTTTTGTTCATCGCCTGAGGCCGGTTGAATAAATGTAGTACGTACTCCATCACCTACAACATAAACTTGTGCTGGAACTGTGATTGGGAGACTTTCTGTATATGTTCCTGCCTTAACAAATAACACCGCAGGTCCAGTTATTCGAGTACAAGCATAGGCAATAGTTGCCCATGGAGCTGTTTGACTTCCACGGGTCGTAGCATCTACTCCGTTATCAGCATCAACATAATATTGTTTGTTGCCGCTGATGCTTGCCCACTCAGGTGCAGTAGTAGCATTGTTTACACGCAATACTTGACCCACTCCACCGATACCTAATCTAGTTAGCGCAGAGCTATTTCTATAGGCTATATCACCAGCAGTAGTTACTACATTAGTAGCACTGCCCTGCATCATTAGTTCCCAATTACTTGGGCTTGAGCCGGGAGTATTATTTAGATTGTTGGATGTTAAACTGACATAAGAACTTCCTGTATATTCAACAACGTTTCCTTTTTGGTACGTAGTCAAGGACGACCATGTGCCGGCCCAGTTGAATCCATCGACTACCAAATCCCAATATGTGGCACTGGTTGGATTGTTTCCAGTTGTGTCAGATTTTGCCACGTAGACCAATCCGCCGTATCTGACCAAATCGCCCGGCTTGTATGCGGTAACGTTAGAATAAGTGCCTTGATTGGTAAATCCTGTGCTGAATACACTCCAGTAACTGACATTGGTTGGTAAGTTGCCAGTTGTTTCGTTAGTGGCTATAAAAAGATAGCCGCCGTAGCGTACAATGTCACCTTTCTGATAAATTGTCGATCCGTTGTAACTGTCTTCAAACTGTTGTCCTTGGACAAAGGGAGTCCATTTACTTTCGTGTGTTTCCCAACCAGCAGTGGTAGCCGCGCCACTAGTATGTTGTGTATTACATAGATATGCATTGCCGCCAAACGATATTACATCGTTAATTTTATAAAATTTTGTACCTTGCCATGCGCCTTCCCAACTAAATCCTGCTGAATATAAATCCCAATTGGCGATGTCAGTATAAAAACCAGGTATTGTAGAACTAGAAGTATGTCCTGCATTGGCAATATAATTATTTCCACCATACTTAACTAAATCGCCTATCTTATAACTAGTTGAAGTATTCCAAAAACTAGTCCATTGTGTGCCGTCAGTCATTAATGACCAACGACTTGCTGTCAGGTCAACATAAAAATTAGCATTGGCAGTATGCGCGATTAAACAGGAATAGCTTTTTCCGCCAAATCTAATTACATCATCTTTTGTGTATGCGGTGGCTGTGGCCCAGGCACCGCGCCAATTAAACTTTACCTTACCTATTGAAATTGTAGAAATTCCCATCGTATATTCCCGTTATCTTATATTTATATATCGCTATCGGTATATTCTATTTCTAAATTACCGTTAGCTGTAATTTTCCAGCTGTAATCGCTAGATCCAATTTCCCACATTACATATTGTTCTGTAGCATCGCCGTTAGCAACTGCTAAATCGCCAGATGTCATGCGTGTGTATTCTAAATCACCATTTGCATTTACAACAAATCCGTGAAATGCTGGAGTTGTAGTAGTTGATACTGTTCCATCATTTTTTACTTGTAATCCGTTTCCAACAATTACTGTACCAGCAACACCGGTAGTTGCCACATTAATAGTAGCAACACTAATAGTTCCATCTTGTGTAACATTAATTCCACTGCCTACTTTAACTGTACCAGCAACACCGGTAGTTGCCACATTAATAGTAGCAACACTAATAGTTCCATCTTGTGTAACATTAATTCCACTGCCTACTTTAACTGCTCCTAGTACTGAATCTGTTGCTGGTGTTGTAACAAATGTTTTAACAGCCCCCAGTGTGGTTTTATAACTGGTAATGGGTGTTGTGGGATCTACAACGTAAACAAGCGAGCCACTTTCAAGGTCAACTGCTGTTTGTAACGGAAGATCACTGACTTTTATTGACATTGCGTTATCCTATAATAAATGTGTAACCGCGGCCGCCGGCTACCTGTTGCATTAGATCTGTTTCTAATTTTTCTATTTCTGCTGTGCCTTCGCCTTTGATTGCTGTACCGTTTAGGCTAGTGCCGCCTTGTGGGCCTGCAATCTGTGCAAACTTTTCACGAGCATTGCCCAGCATGATTTTGCAGTTGGCTAGTGTGTAGTCTTTGACCCATTGTGCCGCATAGACATCGTTTAGAATACCAATGTCTGGACGATAGTTGTAGCAGTAAAGCATTAGTTCTTCGTCATCAGTACGTGGACGCTGTAGAACTGTTAATTTGTGACTCTGTGCATGCCATTTAAACTCAATAAATGATCCAAACATACGACCAATCATTTCTTGATATTGTGCAAACAGCTCATAGGTCAATATGCCACCCATGTTACTGCCAGCTAGCAAATAGGTGTTGGTATAGGCCAAGTTGAATGGTTCAAAAATAGTTCCGCCCTGTCCCGATCCTGAACGTGATCCTACTGAACGTCGAAATATCTGACGAACTTCTACAACTTCTTTAGGTAAAATATAAGTGTTTTGATCTTTTATAGTGGTCAAAAACATATAGCTTTCTTCTACTGAACTGTCACCACGTTGACGGTATT
>Ga0209191_1002175_pt1 | contig 12357 bp, 18 predicted proteins | sample S_130626_EF_Meta_FD_187320 | JGI IMG/M metagenome (GOLD analysis project Ga0209191, IMG submission 187320) | Freshwater microbial communities from Lake Simoncouche, Canada to study carbon cycling - S_130626_EF_MetaG (SPAdes) (version 2) | ecosystem: Environmental > Aquatic > Freshwater > Lake ... | reverse complement strand
GCATTAATCACTGTAGCAGATGAAGAAGGCTTAGAAGAGATTAGTAACTACGCACAAGACCAAGCATTGGATTTAGAAAAAAGTATTTGGATGTTGCGTAGCACATTAGAATAAGTTAAGACGCCACAAGCACTATCAAGAATCCAGGGATTTTGCGTCTTTCTAACTGGGGCATCAAGGAATTGGCAGGCCGGTTTGTTCAGTGCTTAACTTTTTATAAGCATAACTACCTTTAATAATATAACCAGCACGACGATGTAGTTCTAAAAAGGCTGTTTGATTTTCCAATATTGAATTACTGCAAATAAGTTTAACATTTACAATGGTAGCGTATTCTTCCCATAATTCAAATATGTCTTTGATTAGTTTAATGCGTAGTCTAATTGGTAAAGTTAAATCCACTTGTGCCATATCACAGATTAACAAAGGATCACTGCTCCAATAGTTTTTATTCCCAACATGCGCCCAAGTATAACCAAGAATATAACCGCTGTTATCAACAGCAACACTGATTAAAGTAGTTCTTGGTTCATACATTTGATCTATAACAGCATGTGTTATGTATTTTGCATAAAGAACTGGATCAACTATGAATAGTTCATTAAGTTCATCTCGGTGATTGTTATAAGATATATCAACTATGCGATTAATATCATCTATATGGGCAGGTTTCCATGTATAACTCATTGCTATTCCTTGCGTAAATCTATATTTAACAAGCATAAATAATATTATGGAACAGAACAACATAGAACAGAAACCCGAAGAACCGATTTCTTATAAAGGCCAACGCGGCGGATATAGACATAATGCCGGTAGACCCAAAGGTAGAAAAGACTCAGTAACCGTTCATGGTTTGTTAAATGCTTTGGGCAAACAAACTGGCGGCCGAGAATACGAAGAATTATTAGTTGAAGACTTTTTAGCGGCCCGCAATGAAGGTGATAAGCAAACAACATTAAAGTATCACAATTTAATCTTGAATAAGGTTATGAATACTTTGGCTAAGATTGAAGTCACAGACAGCGCAGATGCTATACATACCAAACAACTAGCCTTTGCTGAAGCACTAAGCAAATTAACTGGTATTAATCAAGAAATTAATCTAGATGATCTTCAAGAAGAAGATGCTGAATAAAAAAGTATAAATAACACTATGCCGTTAATTAAATCAACAAGCAAACCAGCATTCACTAAGAATGTTAAAAAAGAAATCGCCGCAGGAAAGCCTCCAAAGCAAGCCGTGGCAATCGCATACGCTACTAAGCGAGCGGCAGCAATGAAAACAAAAGGAAAATCAAAATGAAACATAATAGCATTACACAAAGCGATATGAACTTAGATTTTGACGGCATGGCAGGTAATGGCGTTAATCGTGGTGCAAACAAATTCGCAGGTAATCAACACGCAGGTGTTCAAAACCCAAACAAAATGTTTAACAACAAACGTGGTCCAACAGTTGGTAACAAAAGTGACGATGACAGCACATATCCAGATGCTGCCGTAGTTCCAAAGTTTACACCCGGTAAGGACATGTTCCCAGGTAGTGCAAATCCACAAGTTCGTGAAAGCGGTGGTGGACGTTTTAAAGGCACTAGAGCATTTGAACCAGCAATGGGCCAAAACTACAAAGGCAACGCTGACAAAATTAACATGGGTCGTGGTCCAACGAAAGGAAATCAAGTATGATAGTTCCAACATATCAAGTAACAGGACTAACACATTTAGTTACTGCTACAAGTTCCAGCAGTGAAATCAATATTACTACTGGTGAAGCCAGTGTCGGCTTTAATGGACAACCTGGACCATACTATTTAAAAATAACCAATGGTAGTGCCAGTGAAAATGTTTATTTTGTCACAGGTACAACAAGCCAAACAGCAGTTATCCCTACAGGTGATGGTGAAGATGCTGGTAGCACTCCTATTCCTGCATATGGTGAAGTTATTGTTCAAGTAGCAGAGCCAAGTTTACCAGCAGTAACAATCTATGTTGCTTGCATAGCAGCCAATTCAAGCCCAGTGTTTATCACTCCGGTATTATTAGTATAAGGAAAACAAAATGAGAATATCTACATCTAATCCACAAACAAAGGCCATCAACCAAAAGCGTGGTCCTACAATGGGCAATCAAGACATGGGTGACAAGCGCACAACATTCATGAAAGAAAAAGCCACAAGCGGTAATGAGAAATCAGCACTGGCAGATATGGTAACAGATGCTGTGGCTGCTCGCGGTCGTGGCATGCAAGGCTTTCGTGATCCCACAGTTGAAGGCTTACACGCTGACACCAATGTTGGACCAAAGAAGAACTTTACTGCTGATAGTAGCAAGTTGCCAGCAAAATATAAAAAGCCTATATCTAAAGGCTAATTGTAGTAAATACAAGAGAGGCATTAGCCTCTCTTTAGCATAGAAAATTAAGGAATAGAAATGACTAAAAAAATACAATCACCTACACCCACAGATGTAGAAAGCCCATGGGGCGATGATCCCACAACAGAAGAAATACTAGAAGTAGCAAATACTATTGCTGGTGTTGAATCTAAAACACCTAAAACTCCCAAATCAACCAGTAACGCAGAATATGACTTAGAAGGTCTAATGACAGACTTTCCCACAGCCAAAGAACTAGAGCGTTTTGTCTTTGATGAAACAGGCGTAGTCTTAAACTTAAAAGGTCGTGCCAACAAACTAAAATATCAAACTGCCATGGATGTATTAAATGGTGAAGACATTGATCCAAAGTTAATTGGCAGTGACAATCCATACATTGACAGAGCAGACATGGTTCCAGTTGAACCATTCCCAGAAATCCCCCCACGTGATCCTACATTGCCACCTGAAAGCGAATTACAGAATTACTTCTTTAGTCCTTTTGTTCCGCATCCAGATCCAGACTTTAGAGCAGTTGGTAAGAAATGTCATTGCACATTCCGCAAATACAATGACGGCACAATCAGTTATGAAATTAACGGACCATGGGAGAAAAAAGAACATGGCACAAAGATTGACAAGTATGGTCGTGAGCGTCCAGAGATCATTAAATGGATTGGTGCTTGCACAGGCGAACAAACAGTTCAGCGTGAAGATGGCACATTAACTCCAGTTGGTCGTAGACTACGCACTATGATGCAGAGTATGCGTATCAATGCTGGCAACATTTGGGATACATTTGTTGACAGAGACTTTGGACAATTTAACAGCGAAGCCATTGTTGATCCATGGGGCACGGACACAAGAGTATGAGCACAGATCCAACAATGAGAGATGGACACATCTTCCAAGCACAGCAAGAGCGTATTGTTAGAGATACATTAATCATGCAAAAGGTTAATAAAGCACACAGAGAAGCATTTAAAACACGCTTTCCAGGACAGGTAGAACACATACTACGTTTAACTGCTGAACGCTTACAAGCAATGCTAACAGCCAAGCCCACTGATCTTGCTAATCCTGAAACATGGGTCAGCACAGCAGCGGAGATTCGTGATTTAAGTGAAGCACTTTATTATCTAGCATATATTAATAAAGAACATCCTGTTCTTGGAGAAGACGGTGTTCAATCTAACGCATGATGAATCAAGTGCTGTAGACATAGGTGGAGTTTGGACTGGTCCTGATGAGTTTGAACTTCACTTTAGATTGAATTCTGATTCTCAAGAAGATATAGAAATACATTTAGTATTATCCCGAGATGAACTGCGATCATTGATCAAATATCTAGACAACAAACTTGCTTTAAACTTTATGAGAACTATGTAATGCTGGGCAATGAAATATTAATGTCAAGAGCATTAAACTGGGTTGTGGACAAACATGACTTAACTTTAGATGCATTAACCAATCTAAATGGCGATTTAAAAACTAAACTCATGGACCTTAGCATTGAAGTTGCTGAAGATATGAAGTACAATAGTCTTAAATACTTTAGACCATTTGAACATCAAAAGAAGTTCTTCTTAACTGGTTCTGCGGATCGTAGAGGAATACTTGCGGCAAACAGGGTTGGTAAAACAGTAAGTACCTGTTATGAAACTGCCATGCACTTAACTGGCATATATCCAGATTGGTGGGAAGGGTATAGATTCAAACAGCCTATTACCTGTATGGTAGCCGGAGAAGGTTGGAGTCAGGTAGCCTTAGTGCTACAAAATGAATTGTTAGGAACACAGGATGTTAAAATTACTGAAAACTTGGGAACTGGTGCTATACCGCGTGATTGCATTATCAGTGACACTATGCGTAATGATGGAGCCAACAATATCGGTTGTGAAATTCGTCATGTATCTGGAAGTAATAGTTATCTGCTATTTGCTAACTACACTCAGGAGGTTAGACAACTCCAAGGATTTAAATTAAACTTAGCAGTATTTGATGAACAACCGCCCGACGACTTTTTCAGTGAGATTGTTACGCGAACTGCTACCACGCAGGGTAAAGTTCTATGTTCGTTTACACCGCTTAAAGGACTTAACGGTCTTGTAAGTAAGTTTTGGAACAACGAAGAAGGCTATGAATATATTCGTGTGTCATGGGATGATGTACCAGAGTATAGTCCTTGGAACGAACCATTCTTATTAAAAGAAACAAGACGACAATTAGAACGAGACTACTTACCACACGAGCGTGAAGCCCGTATTGCTGGCAAACCAGTAATGGGTAAAGGTGCTGTATTCCAAATCGGCAACTGGCCCACATACAAAACAGGAGAGATTGATTTCCTACGTATGCCCAGAATACAACGAGTCATTGCACTTGACTTGGGCTTGGTCAACGACAAAACAGTTATTAGTTTAGTATATTGGGAACCACATGAAAAAACTGCTTACTTACATAGACAAATTGTTGTGCAGGGTATTGAAGAAGCAGTCCCAACTCAGTATATCAATCATTTACTTCGTCCTGAAGTATTCGGTTGTCCTATTGTGTTGCCTGCTGATGCTAGTACTCCAGGTCGTTATACAATGAGTGCTAACAGCATCCGTGAACTATTTGAACAATACGAACTTAATGTCTATGACAAAGCAATTATGAATCCTCCTGACAGTCAAGGGCGTGTAACCAATCACAAAAGTTATGGTATAAATCAAATGCGTCAAATGCTTGAGGTTGGTAGTTTGATGGTCAATGAAAATTGCACAAACTTCCTGAGTGAAGCACATAACTATTATGTAGATGAAAAAGGAAGATTCAGTGACCCAGACGATTGTATTGATAGTTGTCGTTATGCTTTATTGGCATGTCTGCAAGGAATCGCTGAGCCTTGGGATAACAAAACTCCTCAACAACGTATGATAGCACAACGTGATAGATATATCACTAAAGATAATAATAATAGACCTGCGTGGAAAAAGACTTTCTCACCAGAATAAGGAATAGCAATGGAACAGAATGTAATAAACGAAGAACACTACAAACTTAAAGTTCGTAAAAATTGGGTGCCTGCCACTGATGTATGGCATATACAATTTGTCAGTGACAATATAAATGAGCATACATTTGAATGTTTTTTAACGGACTTTGAACTACAAAAGTTTAAGGACGCACTATAATGTTCATCTGTGCAATAGAACAAAACACAATGATACTGTGTGAGAAACATGCTAAAGCATTTGAAGCAGCCGCAATGGTAGCCAATACTCCACATACAATATATGAGTTAGAAGATGAGGATGCAGTAGATGCAGTATGTCACGCCTGTGATCTTCATGCTGAATTAACTCGTCCTAAAATTATGATGCCGGGAGATTTTTAATGAGCAAAGGCAGTAATCGTAGACGAGAAGATGTCAAAAAGATCCGGGATAACTGGGATAAGATATTTGGCCCAAAGGATCCTAAAGAAGAAAAGCCCAAGGAACCTTGTAAAGAAAACGCTAAATAATAGATATACTAAAGGTAATTCGCCCATATGTTAGATTTAAAAAATATCATTCTACAAGACATCAACCAGAATAAGAAACTCAACGCCAATTTTGTGCGTATGAAAAATATGATGGACACAAAGATGGCCAGTTATCTGCGCTATCTAGGCACTAAAAACGCTGTAAACAGAGCCAGTGATTATCACTACCTGTGTTTAGCAGTCACAGAAAGTACAGCACCTGTAAATGGTATTGACTATATTCACCCCAGCGTAAAGCCTGTTGTTGATTATGCCACAGCAGTTATTGCCAAAGGACTTATGCCCAATGGCGAGATTAACTTTGACTTTGTAGCAGACAATGAAGATGACGAAGCAGCCGCACGCCAAGCATCAAATATTGTTAATAAAGTAGTTAATCAAATGAATGATCCGCACTTTATTCTAGAGCGTTGGGTCATGGATTCAAACATGCACAAAAATGGTATGATGATGATCAAACCTGTGCGCGAACAAATTACTCGTTATATAGAAATTGAAGGCACTGAAGATCAATTAAAAGCCTATGAATTACAAGCAGCCGAACAAGGACTAACTACACTACGTCAAAGCAAACGTCAATCAACTGTTATGATGGATAAAGTCATGGCAGAAGTTCAACAATTGATGGGTCAACAAGAACAACAATTTACTCAAGATTTAATTAATAGTAGCATTGATAGACTGCGTGTTGCTCCAGAAGAAAGCGACATGGAATCCTTTCAAAAGGAACAAGAAGAATTATTAATGGGCAATGATGAAACCCAACAAGAAATTCTTAATTCAGCAATCAAACGCAATACAATTTACAAAGCCAAATATAAACTAACTGGTTATAATTTAAATGTTAAGTTTCATCCTATAGCACAACACTATTGGGTCTGTGATCCAACAGTACCTGAAATGAAAGATCAACCATTCTGCGGATTCTATGATCCAATGACTATTCAAGAAGCCACAGAACTATATCCAGAAATTGACCTAGAAGCATTTCGCTCACACGCTGAATACAATCAAAGCGGTGCTTATCAAGCAGGCTCAGTGTTAAACAACTTGGCTATTCACGCCAGAGACTCTGTGCCTATCATGGGTATTCCAGTTAGTAGTGCTGCCAGTGCAGATCCGGATAGTCGTCAAGTAAGTATTGTCACTGTATGGAATAGATTTGACATTGATGGTGATGGTGAATTAGAACTTGTTGAAGTTATCTATTCAGGTAGTTATATTATTTCAGCCAGAGAAGTAGAATTTATTCCTGTGGCTAATATGTGTCCAAAACCACTACCTGGCAACTTCTATGGTATGAGTATTGCTGAATCAGTTATCCCTATGCAGGAATACAATACATCAGCGGCTCGTGCAGAAATCCAATTAGGCCTGCTAACAGCAACTCCACGTATTGGTGTTAAACCAGACCGTGTTGACTTTGAAATGATGCAGGATGGCGAAAGTGCTATCTTTATATTGGATAGTAAATTTGATCCTGCCAAAGACATATATCAAATCCCTCCTCCAAGTGGCAACTTACAATTCTTAGAAGTTGCTATGAATCGCATACAACAAGACACCATGGCCATGGTTGGTATGACTACTCCCAGTGATGTATTCAATCCAGAAGTTATGGCTGCTGGTAACAGCGGAGTTAAACTACAATTAGCATTAACTCCAAATCAAATCATACAAGACAACACAGTTCGCAATGCCGCAGAAGGCTTAAAAGAAGCACTATATTTGGTATGGCGTACATTGATACAATATGGTGATGATTATGGTGTGCGTAAATTGGCTGCTGAAAGTCATCCAGATAAGAAGCCAGAGTTCTTAGATTATACCGAATGGGATAAAATGAACTTCTGTGACCGTAAACAGATTCACTTAGAACTTGCTTTAGGTATGATGAGTGAAGAAAATTCACTGAACAGATTACAGATTATTCGCAAGTGTCAAACTGATTTAATGCAAACAGTTCAAGGCATGGTTCAACAAAGTATTATGACACCTGAAATGTATAAGAAAGTTAAAAAGCCTTTTGCCGATACATTATATGTTCTTGGTGTAAAAAGTTGTGATACTTATTTGCCCAGTGATGATGAAGTTGCACAAATGATTAAACAAGCACAAGAAGCAGCCAAATCTAGAGAACCAAGTGCAGATGACAAACAGAAATTGTCAATGGCTAATTTGAATGATGTCAAAGCCAAACAAATAGAAATGGAAGCGGCTGGCACTGATGCTGAAAGTCAATTAGACTTTATGGCCATGGCTGCCGGCGACCCCAAAGTATATTCATAAATACTAAATAATAGAATAGCATATGATAAACGAAGATACAATTGAATTTTACAATAACAGACTAACAGTTGATATAAGTCAACCCAGTAAACTAACAACAAGTCAAAAGGACCAAGTTAGACATTATGGTAGTCAAGCAGAAACATTATTGAAGAATAAAGAGTTAGCACTTTTTATTCATCATTTTAAATTTAGTCTAGCAGATGAATTAGCGTCTATTCGCAGTCATACACTAGACGACAACACTCGCAGAATTGCCATAAGCAATGAACTAGCGGGTATTGATAATTTTGTGAATAGCCTAAAGAGGGCTGTTTACTTAAAAAACCGTATTGGTAACACTGAACAAGTGCCCAATATTTAATAAGGAAAATAAATGGAAACAACGATCAGCCCTAATGCTCCAACAAGCACGGCCACTGAACAAAGTGCAGTCCCTAGTTTAGATTCTATAGCACAGAAAATGACCGCAATGCGTAATCAAATTCGTCCTACTGAACAAACTGCAACAGGAGAAGACTCATCGGCAGATGAATCAACCTCTGTGGCCGCCAGTATTACTGGTGCCGAAGTTGGTGATACCGACAACACAGAATATGACAGCGACGATCAAGAAGCGGATGCCCAGGAAACTGTAAGCGACGATAGTAATGATTCTACAGCAGACGAACTAATTGACTTCGTTGAATTTGCAGAGACTAATCCCAATGCTAAATTCAAGTTCATGAAAAATGGAAAAGAAGTTGTAGTAGATGCTAAGAAAGCCGCAGCAATTCTAGGTCAAGGATCAGCAATACACGAAGACGCAAGACAATTGAAAGTGGAACGAGCCGAGTTTGATGAATACAAAAACGAAGCCAAAACCAAACAAGATAGTCTGCTTTTAGCAATGGAATTTACCGTACAGCCAAAGTTGAAAAAAGCATATGATGAGATTTTGAAAACTCAAAATTATCAAAGTACCTTTCAACAACAATTGGCAAGGACCCAGGATCCTGCTAGTGTAGCAAGAATCCAGGCTAGTATGCAACAGAATGAACAATACATTCGTCAGCAACAAAAGCAAATTAATCGTTTGCAACCTGCTGTAGAACAGTTCAGACAAATACGTAGCCAACAAGTTAATGAGCAATTACAGATAGCACGAAAAGCATTTACAGACAAAGAGTTGAAAAACGAATATGTGTATAATGAAGTCCGTGATAAAGTTAGTAAGATTTGGCCCAGTGCTAAAAATGAAATCGTCCCTGGAATTCCTAACATTGATTTGATATCCAGTGATGAGGCTTTATTAAGCCTAGTCCGTGATGGTCTTAGATACAGAGATAAACCAACTGCTAAAAATGCAGGATCTAGTTTTGCTACGTTGACTCAACGTAAAGGTAGTTCTACCCAAAAAGGTCCCAGCGATAACATTGAGAAACTTCGTGAACAAGCCAATCGCGGCGATAAAAAAGCCGCAGACAACCTCTTAGTAGCACAACTCAGTAGACTTCGTGCAAACAGAGGTGGTAGATAATCATTTTTTAAAGGAATATTAAAATGGCAGGATTTATTTCCACTACAAACATTGGCAATGGTACCGGTGCATTCGCTACTGACATCGTTGTCAAAGATTTGGACCTAGATGTGTCCAACCGCGTTAAGGACGACACACCTGTTTTGAACATGTGTATGTCCAAGAAGCGCAAAGTTAACAGCACACAACCTTTGTGGACTGATGACATTTATCGCTTGCCAGCAGTTAATGCTGTTCAAGAGGGTGCAAGTGTTAGTTCTACATACGCAGAAGCAAATCAGCGTTACAACTTAAACAACTTCACACAGATCTTCCAAACTACAATCGGCGCAACGGGTACTGCTCGTGCTGTTATGCAGTCTGGTGGTGACCCACAAGCATATCAAGAAGTCAAGCAATTGATTGAATTGATGTTTGACGTAGAACAACAATTAGTTCGTAATGACCAAATTGGTACACAATACTCTGGTCAAAGCGGTAGTGCAACTGGTAACAGCCAAACTACAGCAGGTAGCCAGAACACATCTGGTCGTCGTATGGGTTCACTAGCATCATATGCTGGTACTTTGTCTTTCAACACAGTATCTGGCACTGAGGCAGGTTTAACAACTAACTACAACGCACCAAGCAGTGACTCTAGTTCTACAACATTGAGCCAATTGAGTGGTAGCCCAAGTGGTGTTAACGCACTATACGTTGTTGCTAATGGTAATTACTATTACACAGCAAATGGTTCAGGTTTTGCTAACCAAGTATTCAGCCCAGTATTATACAAGCAATTGGTAACTACTGCTGAACAACGTTACAACGCTAAGATCCGCACTATGGTTGTTCCAACAAGTTTGAGAACTACTATCAGTGATAACATTGTTAGTTCTAACACCAGTGTAAACCGTCGTAATGTTGAGCGTGGTGACACAATTCAAACATACGAAGGAGATTTTTCCTATACTTACGAAGTGTATGATTCTTGGATCATGGACCAGTCTGGTACAACTAACAGCATTTACTTCTTAAACGAAGACGTGCTACAGTGGGGTAGTTTACGTGACTTAGGTCCTAACAATGAAGTATTCAGTTCTGCTGATGCGTCATTAGACCAGTTCATCATGGAAGGTACGCTAATTGTTCGTAACCCAGCAGGCGTAGGCATGCTAAACAACATCACTACTGGTACTACAATCGTTACTACTCCTCGTAGTGCTAACCTAGTCCGTCGTGTAAACGCAGGTCCTGGTTCTACTTCCTAATTAATTTAGGATTTAGTAAATCAAGAAAAGGGTCTTTTGACCCTTTTCTATTCTTTGTTTGTTTAGATAGCATAAATAATACTATGAACGATATAAATCAACCCGAATATTTAGATGACACAGACCCGGAAAAGAATTTAGATTACTGGCGTCAAGATCATGGTGGAACTATTACCAATCACAATGGTATAGCCGATAGATTATTAAAAAACGACAAGTTATACAATGCCATGAAAGGCGATTGGACACGCAGTGATTACAATAAAACTGGTAATATCAAAGTTACCACAGGCCGTGAAGATGGCAAGTTTTATATTCAACGCGAACAAATGAATATACAAGCAGTCATTGAAGCAGTTAAAGACTACAGAACAATGGCTGAAAAAGGTGTAGCGGATCCACTGGGTCCATATATGCCTGATGGCACTATTGGTTGGAAGTGGATAGATTTACCCAAAGTAGTTGCTATTAAAATCAGTGATGATTATTTTGGTGGCATACCTTGGCATACACTCAAACATGATCGCACATTAAAAGCACAATTTTATAAAGTTGTGGAAACAGAATATCCTCAGTTCGTTTGCTATCCACATGGCCGACTACCAATTCCAGTTGATGTTCCATATCCTACAAAAGTAGGACAACAACGATTCTTTCAAGGACACTAAATTATGTTTGTAATACCCACAGCCGACGCTCTTATAACTTTTATTAAAGACTTTACCGGCAGCACCAATGATGAAGAAATAAAGAAATGTATTTTTATGGCAGAGATGTCAATGAGAAACATTGAACTGCCTGCACTACGCAGTGATCCTTATGCAGTAGAAAATATCGGCATAGCAGATTCTAATGGACGTATTGCTATTCCTGCAGATATGAACAAGCCAATTGTATTCTTTAGACAGGGTAATCAAATTACTACAACTGCTACTTGCACAGGCACCAGCGGTGCTTATACAATTACATTAGTATCAACTCCTGGACAAACTTTATCAACTGGTATGATTGTCAGCGGCACTGGTATTGCCACAGGTGCTACTATTACTAATCCTGGTGGTGGTGGCAGCGTAGTAACATTAAGTATAGCCAATACAGGCACAGTCACTGGTATAATAACATTTTCAACACCTGCTGGTTCAAACACTGGTAATGGTCCTTGGTTAGTCTATGACCGTATTGGTGATAGAGATATTATCAGTCAAGGCATGTTGGCACAACTATACATGCAACCATATAATGTACCGCAGGTTATTCGCGGTAAGTTCAGTGAAGTATACAACAAATATCAATTCTTACCTTTAATTGGACAAGGAACTGCTATCAATATGTATTACTACAGAGCATGGCCTTTATTGTTTAGTCCAATTGCAGATGCTGTAATTAGCACAA
>Ga0209191_1002174_pt1 | contig 12358 bp, 20 predicted proteins | sample S_130626_EF_Meta_FD_187320 | JGI IMG/M metagenome (GOLD analysis project Ga0209191, IMG submission 187320) | Freshwater microbial communities from Lake Simoncouche, Canada to study carbon cycling - S_130626_EF_MetaG (SPAdes) (version 2) | ecosystem: Environmental > Aquatic > Freshwater > Lake ... | reverse complement strand
GTAGCCATTGACGCTAAAAAAACACGATCTGAGCGTGCGCCCTTGCGCAAGTTACAAGCAGCACAAAGTACGCGTAGATTCTCTAATGAATGGTCTCCACCAATTACTCGTGGAATTATATGATCGATGTGCATCTCGCCTTCATCTGTACCACACAATGCACAGATGCGTCCATCTCTTTTGAATACTTGTAACTTATGTACTCTGTATCTTCGATGATTGATGTTCTCTAATGCCATCCGTACTTACTCCAATGGATCAATGCTCTACATGGTGTCGAGTACCTATGCTTAATATAGCGTAAGCCCCACTCAACCTGCTCTATTGGAGTAGCTGTTAATAGATAGATACTTTTGCCTTGAGGTATCCCTACTGCTCCACTACTAGCATTGTATGCATTGTAATTCCATGCTGATTCTTTACCATATAAGACAGCTAAACATTTATATTCTTTAATATCATTCAATGAGTATCTTGCATACTGCTTAGGGGTCATTTTAATATAGCTCATATTAGAGCTACCTGCATCAGGACTACTGCATAGAGCTATCCCAATAGCTACTAGCACCCCGCAAGCTACGCCCCGAAGGGGCTTGCGGTGAGCCTTTGAGAGGCTCTGCCGTGTTAGCGTACCACGATTGTCAAATTCATTACTATAAGTGCTGGTCAGAGCGGTGTTTCTATTCACAAGAACCTCCTGTGGATAACTTTGTGGATAACTATTTAGTTGAGCCCCATCCAGTTCCCTTGAAGATTGCCCCTACTGGACTGATTACTTTGATCATAGGTTCATTACAATAAGTGCATAGAACTGTTGGTTTGTCGTGCCAGCCATGATGCAGCTCATTTTTTAATCCGCATCTTCCACATTTGTAATCGTAGGCTGGCATGTAAGGCATCTCCCAATCATCCATGAACCACAGCTGCATCGCTCGATGTCAGTCTCTTTAGGTTCTTTATCTAAGTGTCCGTACTTTAATATGAGTAGTGGCAAGAGATCAGCTAATCGGATGATGCAGGCATACTCCGCTGCATCTTCTCCCTGCCCATTTAGCCGTATGACTCCGAATCCCAATTCCCCCGAAATGGATGTCCGAGCCTTTAATTGCTTTATGTACGCAAGCGGTTGAAATCCAGCGCGGGCTTTGACTTCAACATCGAATGGCACATTGACAATATCCTTGCCACTACCCCTTCCCACACATGCGCCCTGCCACTGAGTCGATAGGTACTCAGCTACAACTCGCTCTGTGCGAAAACCTCTGTGCTTTCTGTGTTGGCTAATGGTTCATCCCAGCCATGTAGCCCATTGCAACACCACCAATGAATAGAGCTAGTGTCAAATACATAAGCAATGCTTCCTTATCCATTGACTGCCCTGCACTTATTACATGACCAAGTGCCTGCAACTACTACACCTTCAACAATTCTTGCAGTAATCGTAATGTCAGAGGCCAGTGTTGGTTCATTGCATAGTTGGCAATTAACTGTGTCAATCATAGGCACATCTTCCACATTAACCCAGCCGTCAGCTGTGTGAAACTCTGCATACCCCATTATACCCTCGCCTTCTGTGGTTCCCATTTACCATTGCTTCCGATGTTGTACCAAATCGGTGGGCATGGATCCATGCCACCAATCTGCCCCTTAGACTGGCATGTCATGCGCGCCCATTCTTTCCCGTTCTTTTGACTTGTTCCTGTCTGCCATATCATCTCTCCATGAGCGCATGACGGAACATCTAATTGAGTATTGACAATCTCTGCAATTACTGCCTGTTCCTTAAAGGATGTGTTCCAGTAATCCACATCAACTGGCTGTGGCACTACTTGCAAAGCTGGATGATTAGGTGCAACCTTTTTCATTTCTTCGCGGCTAGGACGCTTTCCTTTAGGAGCATAACCCGCATTTGCAAGTGCTCTGCCAATTGCAGATGTCTCGCAATTCTCCAATGCAGAAGTTTGATTGACCCCGCGAGTGCTAACTGTTTCCTCAGCGTACCCCGTTGCCCATGCGATGCTATCTTGGCTAGTTTTGTAGAGATAAGCCTTAACAATATATCTACTAGCTTCCACAACTTCCAACTCAGTGCTAATGCGAAAATCTGGATGGTCTTTAATAAATTTTTCAAGTCTCACCTCAACTGGTTCATAATCGGCCAAATTAAACATATAAGTCATTCTCCTCTGTTTGGAGTTGTCCAGCTATTGCTAGATAACTGGCTGCATCTATCCAAGAATCTTCTCGAGTTCCATCTTCGATTGTTCTTGCGATTTTGACCAGCGATAGGATAACTGCAACTTGGTAATCTTCCACTGGCAATTCAAGGTAGGCACTAATAAGTCTTGCTGCTCGCGCCATATTGTCACTTGGGTGGCCGTAAGCGAGTCCTCTGTCCTTGTATAGATCAGTGGCAGAACTAAGTATCTCTCCATGTTTCATTCTGACCAAAACTCTGAGCGATTGACTGCTCTGCCCTTATGCCAACCATCGCGATGCCCGCGCTCGTAGGCTTCTTTATATGATTGAAGTATCCATACTATAAAGCTGATACCTGCACCAATGAGGCAGATGATAAGCAGTTTGTCATTGTTGCTCATGCTGACACCGCCATATTGAATGAATCGTAGTTGGTTAGCAATACCCATGATTCCATGTTGTGATCATATGACTCTTGGAATGCGTAGTCATTCTGCTCCAAGAATGTGCGAGCCATAATCATGCTGATTACTGAGTCATACCAGCATACTACTGCCCAATCAAATGCAGGCTTATCTGAAAATCTATCAGCTTGCAGTTCCCAGTCATTGCCTTTCCATCCCATGACAGTGTCTGTCAAATTGTCAAAGTCTTTAGCTGTGATTTTCATTATTTAACCGCCTTGATGCGTGGGTAATGTCCATTGATTTCAACATACTCGCTAAGTGTGACAACACTTTTGTATTCATTGCAGGGGATGCAATGGGTATTGTTTGTTACTTGTACATCGCAATAGATGCAATAAAGAGCTTGCTTTGTAGTTACTGCACTTTCATGTATCTCTATCGTTGCCATGATTTGTACCTATCTGCACCAACGCCCTCGGTTGGTTACAGGATTAGTGTTGCACTTACTGCCGCCAAATCAAGTACATTTAGGTAACAAAATGATAACGATTTACTGGTACAACTTCCCGTACAAGGTGAATGAACCATCCTTATTGATAGGAACTAGCATGGGCGAAACATGGTCACCATGCGTCTCAATGACTGCCACGCTCATTTGCCAATTAGCGGCTCCAGCCTTCAAATAAGAGGCTTTCTTCTTGTCCATGACATTTCCTGCCTCTAAGCCCCAAAGAGTCCTGTATGAGGCTCCTATGCCCTCTGTGAAGGCACTAATGCCAGCCCTATGAGTGTGGCCACAGACCACAGATTTGCCGAACTTCTTAGCCAGCCCAAGAGCTGTGAGTCCAGCATTGGAGTTCATTGATCCTTCATCGCCATGAACTAAGACCCATCCCTTATGAAACTCGAATGGTCTTTTATGAAATCTGATTCCAAGCCCGTTGAAGTCCATAAACTTGGAGTATTCAAGCTCGGGCAATCCGATGAGGCTAGGTGCTCGTAATAGCGTATGGTAGAGCCTATCCGTGTGGTTGCTTCTAGTGACATCTGTTGTGCCGAGTTCATAGAGAATATCCTGCGCAAGGCTTCTGTCAGCATCTAGCGTACCTTCCCACTCAAGAGCAGTACCCTGCGCCCAGCGCGACTGAGACTGCATGTCCAACTCATCACCTGTATTAAGGATGAGGTCGAACTTCTCCCGCTTTACTAACTTGATAAGATTCTTAACAGCTTGCTCATGGTGATATGGGATTTGTAAATCCGAGATAACCAAGTATCGGCGTTTAGTCATCATCCTCATCTTCGTAATCGCCGAACCTATTTGGATCGACTGGGTCTGGCAGAATCCATGCAGGATATGACTGTGTATCGGTAATCATAAAAAGCGCAACACCTTCAGCGAAACCCGCTTTACGCAATGACTTCCAATACTCATGCAATCCGATGCAGTAAGCATCGAGTTTTGAGTAGCCTTGCTCCTCTAGCTCTTTTGCTTTTCTTGCCATAGCAGAATGTTACCTGTCTAGTAAGATGTTGTAGATTTCATCAACTCGCGTGTTGAGTCTTTTAATCTCAGACAACAGATGAGTAATAACATACCCAGACAGGCCACCGATGATTGCCAGTGTTGCTAAGTAGAGTGTAAAGAAGTCAGATTGTGTCACTTTTTAATTCCAAGTGCAGGATCATTGCTGTTGAGAAAGCGCAATACTGGTGGAAGGATAGATGCAACACCTGCTGCAATAAGAGCTTTAGGGTCAGTGACTCCAGCTGCTGCCATTGAGATTACTGCCACTAAAAAGGCTCTAGCCCAAGAACCTGCTGCTGTCTTTAGTTCATTCATTGACTTGCTCCTAACATAGGTACTTGAAAAAAAGCACTATCATTGTCAGCTTCTTGCGAAAACGAGACATGACAGTGGTGGTTGTGTTTGTTTGATCCTTCGTATGTTCGCCATTCCCAAGCCTTTTTGCTTGAGGCGATACGACCATCAAAGATAATGTAGGTAATGCGCTTTTCTCTTTTAGACTTGCATAAGAGACGAATCTGATCTGCAATATCTGGCATGAGGTCTGGCTTGCTCCGACCACTGACATCACGATCCACATCGATGGCACGAACCCAGCCATTAGCATCGGGATTATGATCGCTAGGACGAGATGCGTGTCGGCTATCACCGATCCAGCCATCCGATGTGCGGTCACGACTTGGGTATGAATCATCGAACTGCTCTCTTAACTGAATTGCAGCTCTAGATAATCTTGGCTTCATGAGCAATTATCTTAGTCAAGTGTTCCACTATGAAAGCAGTAGCTTTGCCTCATCGGCAGTAATGCCTAGCTTGGCTAATAACGCTGCTTTTTCTGCTTCGGCTTTTGCTTTTGCCGCCTCAATTCCAGCATCATCGTTCATTTCTGCAATTTCTTGCGCGGTCAATTCAATTTCCTCTACTACGCCTGTTTCCACATTATGTACAAGCTTAAATAATTGTGCCATTTATTTTACCCCATATAGTGTGTATGTGCCTGTGCTAAAAGTGCCACCAACCAAAGTGACTGTGATGCTTGAAATGGCCGATGTTGTTCGCGCTGCACCTGATATTTTAGTACCAAAGTTGTTTGAATTACTTTGGATTGTGTGGCTGTAAGAATCAAAAAGTTTATAGGCTGTTGTATCCGTATAATCATAAAAATTAATAATCAACGCGGAATCTGTTTGCGCTGCTGCCATTGTGCATTCTGAAAGTTGTATCCAACTAATTGCAGAGTAAGCAAAAGTGCCAGCCGTTGAGTTATCGCTATAATTGCCCGTATTTGTGTAAGCCGTATTACTATTTACTGTGCCTTTAAGGTTTGTTATTGTGGCAGAAAATGTAAAATCTCTTACGACTAATTGAAGATTATTATAAGTTTGCGGAATACTTGTAAGGCTTAAAGAACTGCCGCTTAAAGAACCGCTTGCAATAGAGGTCATACCCCCACCACCTGCAGCCGTGGCCCATTTTACTTTATAAGGGCTAACGGTTGTATCTGCCGTTAATATCTGTCCAGTAGTGCCGATAGGTAGATTATCAAAAGTACCTGAGCCAGTGCCTACAATAATGTCTCCAGCAGCAGTGATTTCTGTAGCCATTGAGTTAGTCACTGTCACAGTACCAGATGTACCACCGCCTGAAATACCAGTACCAGCAGTAACACCTGTGATGTCACCTGAGCCGTAACCCACCCAAGCAGCACCAGAATAGATTTCTAATGCATCAGTGTCTTTAAGGTATGTGACCATTCCTTCTGCGAGAACGCTTGCAAGAGCAGTTGTACGCGCTGCTGCACTAGCAAAGACCATAACTGTCTGTTGCTGTAGATAAGTATTAACATCGCTAGCTGACAGCACATCTCCTGTGCTAAACAGCTTGTAGCCTGCTCCTGCCATTGTTACTCCTTAGTAGCTAAAAGATGATACCCCTAAGATACCATATTGGGTAGAATCGAGAATGAATGCATCCAAAATGGGCTCGGCAGTTATGAGATTTACTTTCCAACTGTCTGGCTTAATTTGGTGCGAAACGCCAAAGATTTGTTGGGTCTTTGACAAAGTTGTCCCTTGAGGTTGAGATGTTGTAATTGAAACTGGATCAAAGAAATCCAAGTCCAGAGCTGCAACAGTGCCAGCAGTGTAGTTATCCTGCTGTAAGTCAAGAGTTAGCAAATCTACGCGTGAAGTAGTCTCTTGACGCGATGCCACGAATGCTTGAGCGTATTGCAAGGCTTCAGCGTCTGTCTGCATAAGTAGGCCAGATTGATTATATGAATGCGTAAAATACTTAATAATAGAATCAGCATTTGAGACTGTTTGAACGCTGCCACCAGAGCGAGTAACAGTTGCCTTATTGTAAATCTGAGTATCATCAAAAACCCACTTGACATCAAAGTAACCGATGCCTGTGCCATCATCGTTAAATACAACAGGCGTATAACCAATAGAGCCAGCTGTAACGCTTCTATCTTGGAAAACGCACTTGCCATCTGCTCCCATGTAGATAGCACCATATTCTGTCAAGGCCATGTTTTGAAGTGCGGCAAGTGCAGTTCTTTGAGTAGATGGATCAGCCTGAACTGTGGTCTGTCCTGTATCAATATCGCGCATCGAAGCAGGCCATTGAATAGTGTCCAAAATCTTGGTCACGCGTGAGCCAGTGGTTTCTCCAGCAGTAGCACCAGTGACACCAAAGAACTGTGCATTGTTAAACAATCTAAATCCATCAACTGCGCTGATTGTTGTATAAACTAAATCTCCAGCAAATTTTGGAGTGCTCGTATTGTAAGAGGTTATGTAACCCGCATACAGTGGATAAGAATTTCCATTGTATGTAGCAGTAATAGCAATCTTGCGCATTGGGCTTAAATAAGAATAATAGGGTGAGCTTGCGTTCTGGGGATTGAACGCGCCCGTCTGATCAAGAATCCGAACAGAAGCAGTACCAGTGTTAAATTGCTCAGCTGATAATTGTCGGCCTCTATTGGTGCTAATCGTATCTACTAGGTCAGAAACATCCACTACAAGAGCAGTTGCATCTGAAAGAATATCAAGACTGTCCAGTTTAGATTGATCTAGAATAAATGGATTGCCAAACTGAGCTCCAGTGCTGAAGTTAATAATTACATTGATTACTGGCCGACTCATAATGCCCCAGCAGTGGTTAGGTAATCTCCCTGCTTGTTAAGTCTAATAATAGTGTCCTGAATAAGACCTGAAAGCTCATCTGGATTAGAAACAGTATTGGCATAAACATTGACCACATAACCGCCACCCATTTGAGCCGCCGCTTGAGCTGCGTATCTTGCTCCAGATAAGGCTGCTGCTGTAGTTAAACCCGCACCAATACCCATAGCAAATGAACTTTGTGCAACTTGGCTAGTAAGGGAAACTGCCGATGCCGCTGCTGCATCTGCTGCTGCATTAGCTGCAATTTCTTCCGCCCATTTTTGAGCATCTGTTTTTGTTCCAGCTCCAGCAGTTCCACCTGTACTACCACCAGTAGCACCGCCAGTTGTTCCGCCAGTTGTTCCGCCAGTTGTTCCGCCAATAACTTGACCACTTGGTAAAGTCAAAGTAGGGAACTTAAACTTGCCTAGCAAATCTAAAGCTGCTTGAAGATTAGCAAGATTGATTAAATCTTTAGGAAGCATCTTATCCAAGATGGATTTAATGTCAGTTAATTTAATGCTTTGATTTTGTAGTGTTCCTAAGATTTTAAGATCTTCATCGAGTTGCTTTGTAGCAGCAATGATACGAGCTTCATCCTTAGATGCAATGGCATCTTCAAGAGCTGCAATATCCTGTTTAATCTTTAAGCGAGTAATATCGTTTGTAATCATCAATAACTGAGACTGAGATGTTGCTTTGCCTAATTGCTCAGCTTGGTTAATCATGGCGGCATTTAGCTGGATAGCATCCATATCAAAAATGTTAGTGCCTTTGCCAAGCATAAGATTAGCTTTATCTATAAGACCTTGTAATCTTTTGGCTGTGTTTTGCTTATTAAGCAGAGCAAGTCTTTCTTTCTCTCTGCGTAATGCATCTTTCTCCATTTTGGCAAGGAGTTCTTGCTGCTTCTTTTCAGTGAGAGTAACTTTGGTTTGTGTTGTTTTAGGGGGTGTTCCTAAATTAGCCCCAACTTGCTTTCCAACAAAACCAAAGAAAATGTTTTTACCTAATTTTTTTAGATTCTGCGCAAGGGTAGGAATTGCACCAATGCTAGTACCTGCTGCAAGTGTTACCTTGTTGAATAAACCAGCCATTGTTTCTAAGAAAATAGCGGCATCGCTTGCTTCTGTTCCACCGCTGGCTCGAGCCAAAGCATCAACAAAGCCCCCACCAATGATTTCAGAAGCGTTGTTTGTGGCTATGCCAAGAACATCCATCTTGTAAGAAGTTGTAGTTAGATAATCTTCTGCTGCTCCTGCTGAGTTAGCAAGTAAAACTGCTAGTACTTCTGAAAATGATTTGGATTGAAGTTCAGCTTTTGTTAAACCTGTGTTGTATTTTGTAAGACCTTTAGTAATACCGATATAACCTTTGCCAAGATCCTCTGTGACAGTGGCTAAATCAATTCCAGTTCCGCGGCTAATGGTGATGGCATCATTAAGAAGTTTTTGAGATTGAGTCAATGAGCCAGTTGTGGTCAATAGACCCTGAAACGCTGGACGAAGAATATCATCGGCAATTGAAGCGGATTTCTCTAACTTCGAAATATAACTAGCAATGGCGGGATTGGCAAAACCAATTCCTAGATTTTCTACAGCTCGGCTTAGTCGCATTGCGGCTGCTTCATCTTGGGCAAATGCTTTGACTGCTGTTTTGCTAAATTGAACTAATGCCTGTGCGCCAAATGCAATTCCAAATGTGCCTGCAAGTTTCTTGATATTGCTGTTAAGTTTTGCTGCTGCTGAATCAGCTTGCTTGAAAGCCTTTTTGCCAGTGAATTCCGCCGCAATGTCAATGACTACATTACTCATGCTGACTCCCTAACACTGCTTACTGTTGATCGCTTGTTAAATTTGACTCTAGTGTTTTCAATGGCTTGCATAATATGAGCCAATTGCATTCCTTGATCTTGATCCCATGCACGAAAGATTACACGACCTCGCATGTCACCACTTGAGCCTGTTGTTTTCTTTCCATATAACGCACCTTGCTGGACGAACCTAGCACCAGCTCTAGGGTTATTAGATTTGCTTCTTGGGTCTCCACTAGGATGAGTGCGACCAGCAGTTTCATATATTGCGCCTGCTCCTGAAGCATTTCTTACGCGAAACAGAGAACGAAAGCCCTTAGAGTTAGGCTTGCCATAACCAGTGCGATACACAATTCCGCGCTTGATTTCAGTTGCGTTGTAAAGTGGAAACATGCGCAATCGACCTTCTGTATTGAAGGTTCTAAACATAGAAGTCTTAGCAGTAATTTGCTTGCCCTTAGCATTATCATCCCAGTTGTATAAACCAGCTGGGGCTCTGTTAGGAACAAATCCTCTAGCATCTTTTTGAATTACTTTAAGAGATTTGGTGATTTCAGCAGTTAATTCTTTAGCCAAATCTGGAGCATAGGCATTAAGAGCCTTACGGAGTGCGATTACGCCCTTTACTTCTACTGGCATTATCTATCTCCTTTGCTTCATCTTTAAGACCTTGCAACAAGGCTTGGAGCATTATTGGGTCTAACTCAAGTAACTGCTGTGGCGGGATTTGCAACCTTATGCTCAACCGAGCAATAAGGTAGGTGAAAGGCAAATCTCGCTTTAAGCTAAAGGGTCTGAGTCTAATACCTCAACACTTTTTAGAGTGCCGATAAAAGTTTCTAACCTTGCATCTACTGGCTCACCTAGCCGTTTAACAACTTCATGAGCTAAAAAATACACTTGGGTTTGAAGTTCTTCCTCACGAAAGGCCTTGTGAAACCCCATCTTGTAATGCTGTTCGAATGTGTATTCGATAAGAGGTGTGATTTCCCCTTGCACTACTTTTCCATCTTCGAATGTAATTTTTAACTTTGCCATGATTTGCCCCTTTGTTAGTTGATTAGAATGTGCCTGTAGTTGCTACTGTGATTGCTCCTGAGACCTGAAAAGTCAGACTCTGCATACCTAGATCAGCAACAGCTCCGTTAATTGGAGTAATTGAATCAACCAAGATTAGGCCACTGTAAAATGGATTGCTTGCTGATCCTGCTGCTGAACCATTCAAGGCACACTTGAAGTAAGCGTTTGTCTTAAAAAGTGTGTTCATTGTCTGAAGTACAGCAGATGCTGCATCATCATTGATTAGTTCCACTGTAATGCTGTTATTTTCTAGACCTGCCACGTAACGATGGCCTGTATCATTCATGGCCGTTGTCTCAATCTGATCTACAGTGCGGTTCAATGTGAAACTTGTTACATACGCGCTAAGATCGATTGAGGCAGGGTCTGTTGTGCCAACCTTAAATCCAACCTTATTTACTATTCCCTGTGCCATAATTATTCCTCATCTTTCTTAGTGACTGGTTTTGGTGCTGTTGCAGCTTGACCGATTCGCACGAGCCATTCTGCGTTTGCTTTGTCGTTATCGGACATGATTAACTCCAACTTGTTAGGATTGATACGGACATCTCGCAACTGAGAAGGTCTCCCGAGGCAGCATTGAGAACACTAGGCGCACTGATTGCGCTTACATTATAAGTGAAAGAGGATGTAGCAAGTAGGTTAAACACTCGAACTACAAAATCTTCTATGCCATTCAAATTACCCTCATTGTCAAAAAGAGGACAAGTGATAACCAATTTGAAATTAGCAAAAGGGCTGATTGAAATTTGTGAATTATTGTTGGGGGTCAAATACGGATTGTCTGGGCTGACAATAACTGAATTAGCGAGGACTGTTGCTGGGGGAAATGCAAAAGTCTGCCATCTAGTGTTATCAACTAAGGCAGTTGCTAAAGTAGTTCTAAGAGTAGTTATCGCTGGTGCTGGCATTTATCCCACCATTGATCTTGGGTCTAATGCATGGGCAATCATGCCCCGAATCTTTGCCAGAAGTTGTGCTGACATTCGATAAGGGGATGGCTGGAAATCGACAAGATTAGAACCTGAAAGGGTAGCGGTTCGGGCTTGCCAGATTTCTACGCTGATCATAAGAGCAGCGTTTTGTACAGCTTCATCTAAAGTCCAGTCTGTATAAGTCGTTGTAGATACAGTGCCATAAGGGAAAATTGGATGGTATGCCTGAGCAACAGTGTGACTGGTCGCGACGCTAATTGAATAATCGCGTACTTCTGTAATTGTCTTAGTGCCGTTATATGAACTACCTGAATTAGCAATTGTTACGCTTTGACCTACATAAAAAGTATCAACAATGTTATCGTTAAAATATAAAGTGCCTGTGCCTACTACATTACTGTGAGCAATTGAAAACCATTTTGGAGCCCATAGCATAGGAACAAGGACTGCATCCGAGGCATCGCACACGGATTGAAGGGTCGCGTCACTGTACAATGTGCCAACTCCAAGTGTGGAGCGTAATTCAGCAACTGTTGTAAGTGCCATTTCTTTTCCTTTCTCAAGACTCTGGGGATCAGAGGGCTACTGATCCCCAGAGCGACTTAGAGTGTTGCTAGTTTTTAGACATTAAATTTGCGAATTGCAAGTGGGTTCTTGATTGCAATTGCGAGATAACCATAAACCGCAATTTCCACTTGACCTGAACCAAGTACCTGAACTTGAAGTCGAGTAGTTGGTGATTCGTAAGTTGTGTATGACTCTGGTGAAACAATGTATGAGGAGTTATCGATAAGACCAGATACTCCGATATTTGGATCAACAAATAAATTCAATCCAAGAATTGAGCCAGTTAAAGCTGTAGGAGTTACTGCACCTGAAGCATTTGCTGGTTGAGCAGCTGTGTATAGAGCACGACCTGTTGAATCAGCAAATCCCATAAGCGCTGCCCATGTGTCTGTTGATGCAATCATGTTCTTAGCGAACTGACCAGTGCCCTTGTATGCAGCAGCAGTTTCCGTTGCTACGAATGATTGGTATCCAGCTTTATCAGCTGTTACCGCTGTTGCTACTGTACCGCCTGCAAGAAGTGCTGCAATGACTGCTGCATCTGTTGCGTTAGCGTATGCATTTGAAAGATTACGAATCATTTCGTCATAGAACAAAGGAGCTGATCTGTCAAGGAGCTCCCAGCTCACAAATTGGCGGCCTGCGAACTTGTTAAT
>Ga0209191_1002173_pt1 | contig 12358 bp, 12 predicted proteins | sample S_130626_EF_Meta_FD_187320 | JGI IMG/M metagenome (GOLD analysis project Ga0209191, IMG submission 187320) | Freshwater microbial communities from Lake Simoncouche, Canada to study carbon cycling - S_130626_EF_MetaG (SPAdes) (version 2) | ecosystem: Environmental > Aquatic > Freshwater > Lake ... | reverse complement strand
CCCCTTTAGTTGTTAAAGGAGATGTAAATCCAGGTATAGTCCATGTTCTATCAGCAGTTAAATCATATGTAGTTCCATTAATAGTTAATGTTCTAGCATTTGTTACAGGAGTATACCCTAAAGCTGTAGTTACTTGACTACTTGTTATTCCTGTTAAATATGTATTTGTATCTAAAACAAAAGTTCCTGCAGCAGTCATTTTTACAAAAGGAGTACCACTTACCCAATTTGGATAATTTAAAGTTCCCCAAGTACCTACTGTAGGTATAGTTGGAAAAGTAGCCAATGAACCATTTCCTCTAACATATTGAGAAGTAGTTCCTGTTGGTATTGGAAAATAAGTAAGTGCTGCTGTTGCAGAAGTAAGATAAGGAGTTAATGCAGAGCTTGTAATATAAACAGAACTATCTACACTTCCATCAGCTTTTAAAAACTGAGAAGATGTACCACCTGTTTTTATATAACCTGTAGTTTCAATAATATGTGTAGTATTACTACCACCATCTGTTACAGATTGCAAGTTAATAGTACTAACATCAGCAGTAACTTTAACAGTTTCAATAATATTGTTGTAAACTAAATTATGATAATCTATTCCTTTAATTTTTACAGAATAGATTAATGCTACACTAGCATCAGTATAGACACCTGAAGCAACCCATGCTCCAGTTAAAACATTTAGACTTGCAGTTACCTGCGAACCTCCAGATGTAACAGGGCTTTCAAATGTTGGCTTACCGTTAACATCAATTTTTGACAAGATCGCATTACCCGATAAACCAAACTCATTGGAGTTGATTGTTCCTCCTGAAGGGACTGTGAGGGTGCCGCTTGTTCCTGTGACAACTTGATAATATGTGACCTTATACTCATTGGTTTCTAGATTATATACTCTACCAGGCATAGAAGGATCTGCACCAGGTGTTGTATAGATTTTACGATAATTTCTTAATACACTGCTCATAATTATTAAATTTATTAATTAGTTTGTTAATAAATTATATAATTATTTATAATATTGTACATGCAAAGTATGTGTACCTGCTCCTACTTGTGTTGCTCTAAAGTTTATTAAATTAGGTGTACCTGTAATATCAAATGTATCTAATGTTGTTCTAACCATTCCATCTGTTGAAGTAGGAGGAGTTACATCACCTAATTCTAGGTATCTGATAGCAGGAGTAGATAAACTTGATTCTACTGTTACTAATGCATAAGTTGCTCCATCAGGAACAGTTAATGCTGCAACAGTACCATTTACAGTTAATTTTTGATAAGCAAATGCTAGTAAGTTAGACTTATTAATTTTTACTAATTCCGCAAGAAAACTCTTGCTTTGATTTCCAAATAAATTGCTCATTTTAATTTAATTTTATTATGTTAATTGGCATGGACATATTTCACACACCTTCATTAATTTATTAATTACAATCTCAAACTCTTCAGGAGTTATACAATTGTCATAAGTTGTTGTTGTTTTAGCATTACAAATTCCTGGTATTAAAACACCATTTACTACATCTGTATAATTATGTAATGTCATACTTGTTGTATCACATTTTAATTCAAATATATAACTCATACTTACAATAACAGAATCAACTGTTTCATAAGTTATTGTATGAGATTTATAAATACCTAAATCTTGTAATTTAATAACAATAAGTTCTCCTATTGTAGAAGTTCCATCTGCTATTAATGTATAAGAAGTACCATTAACTATTAATTCAAAAGGATAACCTACAGTTAATATATCATCTAAATAAACTAAAGTACCTGCTAATGTTGTTAAAGTTATTACTGCATTTTTATCAGCTATTACAATAAGATCATTTTTATATTCACAAGCAACTTCAAAATAATCATTCATTAATTTTAATTTAATAACTTCTGAATCTGCACAATAATCATTTACAGATAAAAGTTTAGAAACTTTAACTGCATATTTACCAATACAACATTGTGCATTAGTAAGAACTATGTTTATATTTTCAGTTGTCATAATATAATATTAACCAATAATTACTACTCTATAATTAGTACTTATCATATTTTCAAATATAACATGTAAATCACCACTACTAGCAATGTGAAATTGTACAGATTCCATTGCTGAACCATTCCATTTTGGTTGTACTAATTCCCAATGTAAAATTGGAGGTGGACCTAATTCTTCAAAAACTAATTTCCAAATTTGAACATGATAATCTACAGCAATAAGAGGATTTGTTCCTGCAGGAGTACATGCTTCAGGCAATCCTCCACAATTAACAATTTCACTATATGGTATTACTATTGTTGGCTCTATACCTTCATAAATAAGTTCTTTTGCAAATTTAAAAGCATTAGTACCATTAGTACCATTAGTTCCATTTGTACCAGGACTACCTGTTGATCCTGTATTTCCTACTGGACCTTCTGGTCCTGTATCACCTGTAAGACCTATTGGTCCTTGAATTCCTTGTGGTCCTGCTGGACCTACTGGGATTGTTAATCCATTACAATTTCCACACATATTATGTTGTTAATTTAGTTAAAGTTATTGAACCATTTTCTATGGTAAATGGTGAACCTAAAGCTGAAAATCTAAAACCTGCAAATTGACCAGGACTTAATCCTCTTACTCTTGCAGTATGAGTATAAGTATCTATTACTACTTCAAGAGGTCCTAATACTGGTTGAATTACATGTTGAAAGTTATTATTACTTACATCTAACGTATTACCTGCTCCTGTATTTAATATTACACTAGTAGTTAAAGAAGTAAATCCTGTAGCATTTTGACCATAGTATTCTAATTGAATAACAAAATCTCCTGCGTCAAGTATTGGTATTGTAAATTCTAAATAAACCATTGTTGATATTGTATTACGATCAATATCTAAAAAGCTAGTTAATGGACTAGGACTAACACCTGGTGTTCCTGGTATACCTTGAATACCTTGAGGTCCAGTAAGTCCAATTGGACCTTGAGGACCTGTAGGACCAACTACAGGTATTTCATTTCTAACTATTATTTTATTACAGCAATCACACATATTTATAATATTATTTGAATTAAGGTTATTGAACCATTTTGTAAAGTGAAAGGTGCTCCACTAGCAAGCATTTGAAAACCAACAAAATTACCTGTAGATAATCCTCTTACTAATGCTGTATGTGTATAAGTATTATTAATTATTTGTAAAGGTGTTATAATAGGAGCAATTACATGTGTAAGATTAATATTTCCTGTATCTGGAATTACACCTGCTCCTAAATCTTTTACAGTAGTACTTGTTAATCCTGTAAAACCTAATTCATTTTCTCCATAATATTCAAACTGAACAATAAAATCCCCATTAGCAGGAACTCCTGCCATAATATTTATACCATCTGCCATTGTTACTGTAGTACGCTCAATAGGTGTATAACTAATAACTGATGATGTAACAGTTGTATATTTTGGTAATCTTATTTCATGTGCCATATTATAATACTTTTTAATTTTGTTAAAATAAACCTAGTTGATTAGACTAGGTTTATTGGTTTGAAAAAGGCCACGGACTACGGCTATTTACAAGAGATAGACGACGAACTATGTTAATCCAATGAGGGGTAACAACGGACTTGGACTTTCTATATTTTTAATACCAATTAAGGTAGTTTTGTTTCTATTGTACATTTTAAATCTGTTGGACTTTCAACAAATTTTGGGTTTGGTTCACAAGTAGCAAATTCATCTGATAAATAAGTTTGTATAAATGGATGATGTAAAGCAGTAATTTTTACTACTCTAGATAAAGGTCCACTTATAAAATCTCCATTTCCTGCATTTGCAGTAGCATCCCACATAATATATCTAAATGCAATATATAATGGTGTATAAGCTGGACCATAAGCAAATCTTTTACCAAAACCTTTACTATAAGTAGATCTACTTACAGGTATTACACAGTTTAATGTAGGAGCAGTATCAGAATTATCATCGTAGTTAACAGCATGAATTTTAAATCTATTATGTAAATACTCCCAAACAGGTATATTTTCATTAGCTTTAGTTAACTTATAATGATTAGGTCTGTCTGCACTAATAAATGGTAAAGTACCACCTCTTGTTTTTATAGGAACACCTATTTCTGTAGCTAATGTATTTACACCATCAACCCAAGGAGATGGAACTACATATCCTGATTTTGTTACTTTGTAACTATAAATTTCTATTGGATAATTAACATCATTTGCAGGACTTGTTCCTCCTAATTCAGTACCTAATACTGTAACACTTTCTGTAATATAATTTATTCCAGGAGTAACAATAACAGTACTTATAATTTCTCCTTCAGCAACAGTTATAAGAAGCGTTAATCCTGTACCATCACCAACTGTGTCAACTGTATATTCTCCATCTGTAGGTAAAGGAGAAGTATATTCAGGACTAAGTACATTTGTTACATGTCTATTTCCATGTCTTGTAACTGTAGTTTTTCTTTTGTAAAAAAGCATTTCTACCCAAACATTTTTATCTATTTGTTCTTGAGAAATATCTTGAGCAGTAACATAAGGTACTCTATGTAAAGTTGCAGTTCCAGTAGAACCTCCTGTTTCAGGATTAAATAAATTAATTTCTTTAACACCATTTAGTTCAAAAGCAGCTCTACCTAACCATACTTTTGGAATAGGTAAATTAAAAAGAGTTCCACTAACACCTCTTGTACCTGGAACACCAGAAGGACCTGGTACACCTACTATTATTTTTTTACAACAATCTGACATACTATAATATAACGATTTTATTTTAAATTAGCAAGTTTTACACCCACTATTTTTACATAATTTATTTACGATTTTTAGAATACTAGAAAAACTAGTAACATCTCCACAACTTGCTGCTTTTATTAAAGAAGTTAAGAATGTAGATACTTTAACATAGTTATTTAAATCTGTATTATCATTACAACAATCACATACGTCTACTTTAGTTAACATTTTAGTTACACAGCAATCTGCATTACAATAAAATAATTTACTAATAGTTTTAGTATATGGTTCTGAACCTAATAAACTTGGAGTCACTGTATAAATAAATGTCCATTGTCCATCAACTAAAGGTGTTGTTGAAGTTATGGTATATCCATCAGCAATTAAATCACTAGTTGGAAAACCTTGAGGAGTTAGATCAACAGTACTAATAGTACCTGCTGGATCAGTAATAGTTAATATGGCACTTTCCATATCAGCTAATTCAATATTTGGTGCACCATATCCAGTAGTATTATATACACTGTCATAGACACCTGTTGTTTCAGAAAACACTAGATCTTTACAAGCATTTACTTGACATATTTCAAAATTTAAACTTAGCATTTTAATTAATTGTTTAGAGCATAAATAAAGCCCCTGGAAACTTTAAGGAAGAAAAACCAGGGGCTTATTATACTAATTAAGGCTTTAAAGATTGGTATACCGAATGGTATAATAAGCAGTTTAAGAACTAAACTGCAAAAGTTAATACTGGCTTAGCAGGAGTTGCAGCTAACCAAGTGTTTAACTTAGATAACAATGAAGCACCTTCTGTAGAACCTGCAGAGATAGCTGTATAAGCTGCACCTGCATCAATAGCTGGAGTTGCAATATAAACTGATTTACGAGCCATAGATATTAAATCTGCACCTGAAGTAAATGAGTTATCAGCAAATTCCAAAATTAAAAGACTATAGAAGTATTTAAGTTTAACTGCTGATCCACCTGCAATAGCTGGAACTGCAGTAGTTAATACAGCAACAGTTGAACTAATAAAATATTTTACTTCGTACATACTACCATTTAATTCTACTAATTCACCTACACGGATAATAGCTGCTACTGTAGCTGAAAAAGTTACAGTATCTTCACCTACTACACCTGTTACTGTTGGAGTAATTGCTGCAGTTAAGTAACCTGTATTGCTTACATTGAAGCTTACAGATTGAGCTGGCCATAATCTACGGTTAGACAAACCTTCATATTGATAATCAAAGTTTTCTTTGTTATAAATATAATTATAAGTTCCTTCTCCATAAGAGTTAGCTTGAATTTGATCACAAGTTGTAGATGCACCAAATCCTGTAGCATCTTCTACATGAACAGAGAAATACACACGGTTTTCTTTGTAAGTAGAACTACGGAATTGATTGATGTCTAATGCTGTGATTTCAACACCATAAGCAGTAGCACCAGTTAATCCTTGGATACCTGTACCATTACCTACAATAAGTGCTTTTACTAAAGTTTTGTAACCACCGTTGTTAATTACTGCTGCAATTTGAGTAGCAATAGTTAATTGAGTAGCTGAAGCTGAAGATAAAAATGAACCTCTTAATACTTCTGGTCTTTCAGAATATAAAGATTTGTCATTTTTAAAACGAATATTAAAAGTGTAGTCAGTTGAATTAACTACATTAATAAGTCCTGAAGCAGTTTTACGGTTATAACCAATAGCCCATGTTTCACGAGTTGCTGGAGAATAACGCTTACCACGTGCAGAAGTTACATTTGCACCATTAATAGACATTGATTTTTTGAATGAACCATCAGCAAAAGTTTCTGACAATGTGATTGATTCTGCTGCACCACCTGCTAAATAAGCTGATGCTAAAATGTTTTGGTCTTGACCAAATACACCTAATTTACCTGGAGTTAATGTGTTAACAGTTGTTTCCAAAGCTGTTCCATTTCCTACAAAAGTGTTTGTTACTTTATGAATTGACATTTTTTTTAATTTTTAAAATTTATTTATTAGATATTGTATTTATTATTCATTTGTATTATTAATCAAAGGATTAAAAGTATTAGTACGTTTACCTTCTATTCCTTCTAATGCTATACTTACTGCTAAGTCAACTAGTTCAGAATGAATGTGTTCAGATAATTCAGAAGTAACATTTGTAGCAAGATCAATTTTATTAGGTTGTTTTAAATACCTCATTTGATAATTTACTATTGTACAACTTGATACTAACTCAACTTTACCATCATACATTAACCTTAACACTTTTTCAACATTAGGTTTCTTAAAAGGGTCTTTCAATACTTTAGAAATCTCAGCATGACTTGTTGGTATAACTTCAACTCTTTGAGTTACATCTGTACCACAGTAGTCACATGTAAGACCTGCTCTTTCTTGTAGAGTAAACCAATGATCTGCAGGAAGAATTAAAAACCTTGCTTGTGTATCTATATTATCTACAGAATAAGCTAAAGGTGTTAATATTACATTGACAGTAATATTTTTTAAATCTTCAGTACGCTTTTCAGTTTCCTCAAAAGATTGTCTTTTATTATTATTAAACCCATATCTTTGTTTAACTAACCTTTCTTGAGCATTATTTAGAATTAAATCTATTTCTTCGGGTAAGAAGTTAGGATAATTTAGAGTATCTAATTTATCACATCTAAATTTAAATTCTAAATGAAGTTCAGCAGCGGTCATTATTCAGATTTTGTTTTTTTAGGTTTAAGTTTTCCTTGTAATGCTAATTTAACAGCTTGATTTTTAACATCAGTTAAGTAACTAACAACCTCATCAGTTGAACTACCTAAAAGATCTTCACCGTTATAAAAGTAAGTACCTTTCTTTTTAATAATATCTTTTTCAATTAAAGCTTCCAATAATGCTTTAGTAGGAGTTTCTTTAGCTTTAGCTAATCTAATAAATTCTTTAAAGTCTTTTTTAACTTCTTTAAACAATTCAGTTTTAACCATAGTTTCAGACATTTCATCTACACCACGTTTACCATACACTCTTAATAGACCTCTTCTTTCTTCGATAGTTGCTTCATGGAATGCTTCCATAGCTGCAAATTCAAATTCCATTTTAGCACTTTCAATTTTACTTGCTGCTTCTGGATCATATATATAAAATCTAGCTGTTGAGTTTCCAACGACATCATGTTCAGTGTTAGCTATCCAATCATGTTGTTGCAACATTTTAAATTTTAATTCATCATAAGGTGTTACTATATTAAATATAGTCAACTTATCATTTCTTAATCTTACTTCCATATCTGACCAAAAATCAGCATTTCTTTTATTTAATGCACCTTTTGGTAAGTTTAACTCTTTCTCATAATGTTCTTCATCATTTACAGTTAATCCAGTTTTATACAAACCATTTTGACTTAATTGAGCTCCCATTATTACAGTTAAAGTTTTATTGTAATAAGATTGACCTGAAAATTTATTTCTTATGATAGGTCTAATTACATAAGATTTTGCACCTGATTCTTCCATTTGTTTTTAATTTGCCTTTTATTAGTTTAAAAATAAAGAGTGTTTGGGTAAGGTACACTCTTCAAAACCTTTTATTTTAACTAGCTAATGCTAGATGCATCTAAAATTAATTGTGCTGCATCACTTGGATCGCGAAGCATGATACCACATTCTGTCATTGCTTCAAATGTGTAACCATCTACTGAACTTGCTGATGAACCATTCTTCTTAGGTCCGTAAGGTCCGTACATTCCTTCAATGTATGTAGTTACCATCTCACGATCTTTAGAGTATACTTTTTGGATATTAGGTTCTCCTTTGTTGTAAGATTTAAAGTTTAAGAAAGTTGCTTTGTAAGACTCAGCTGGTTTACCAGTTTGAGGATGTAACAAACGATTTCTTACTACGTCATTATAAGGCTTGTATTCTTTTAATGTAATTTTATCACCATTTAAACCAGTGTAAGTCATAAACTGTCCACCTAATGCTAAATCTTGACCAGATCCAGTAACAAATTTGTCACCTGTGATTTGAGTTAAAGTAGCAGTTTTGTTTTTCATAGCTTGATCAAATAAGTTCATGAACTCACGACCACATAGTGCAACGTATTCACGAGGACCATCTTCAGTACCATTGTATGCTAAATCTGACATGAAATCACGAATAGTTTTTTCAGTTAAGCTAGTATACAAACGCTTGTTACCTGGAGCAATTTGTCCTTCTAATCCAGCACCAGAATAAATAGTATTTCCTGAAGCACCTTTTAAGTCAGTTGTTCCATTAGACTTAATGTTAGATTCACCAAACATTAAACTAATTTCAATTTCATCCATGAATTGCTTCCAAAATTCCCACTCAGCATATTTTACCCAAGTGTTAGTTTTTTCATTAGTTTCAGGATTTAACATAGAGATAACCATAACACGGCTGTGAGCAGCACCAGTTACAGAATATTTCTTACGTAATGTAGACATAAAGTTTTCTAACATCATTGGTGTAGCATAGTGAGTTTCACCAGATGTACGAGAATGATCATGCTCTACTAAGTTGTATTCTTTAGATACTTCTTTACCTACTGTTAATAAAACTGCAGGAACAGATTTAGTGATATCAGCTGTTACTAATTGACATACTAAGATGTAATCAGCACCATCATAAATAGGCTCAGAAATTACACGAGCTTTGTATTCAGGACTATCAAATAATAATACGTCACCTTCAGAAAACCATTTTTCGTTTACACCGATTTTGAAAGTTGTAGCATTAATACCAATGTTAGTCGCTGCATCAAATGCTGCACGAGTAATAGAGATTGCTTTACGAGAGTCACCAATGATATTCCAACGATATTGGATACCATCAATTTCTTTAGCTTTACCCATTCCACCTGTTAAGAAAGAAAGAGCATTTTTATAACCATTTTGTTTGTTATAAATACGAGTAATAACTTGACTAGCTATAGCTGGCTCAGTTAAAAAGAAACTTGACAAGTGAGAGTCTTGAGTAAGACCTGCGTGCCAGTTCATGTTTGTTATTTGTAATGGACTAATTTGCATTTTGTTTTTTTATATTAAATTAATAATTTGTGTTTAAATCATACCGTTTGTTAAAGCTTGTCTAAAGGCACTAAAATCTCCAGTAGCTCTTTGATCATTGAAGTTATCTGATTGACCAGATTTTAATTTACTTCTACCATCTTTAACATTTGACAACCTGTTAGCTAAATCTGAGTTAACTTTTGTCTTTACTTGTCTTTCAAGTTTACTAAGATCCCAATCATTCATTGCTAAATAAGCATACATGTATTGAGCATTAGTATTTGTTTTATTATGTTTCTGTAATCCTGTTTCACCAGTCTTATCAGGTTTCATCATAAAATCCCAAAGATTGTCTTTCATTTTAGGAGTCAATTTGAATCCTTGAATTTCTTCTTTAGAATACAACTCTGATTTAAATGCATCATACTGTTGTTTAGCTAAAGCTCTTTGTTCAGCATCTTGTCTTTTTTGCTGTTCAAAGATTTGATCTTTGTAGTTCTTTTCATAAGCTTGTAACTTATTCAAAGCACCTTTTGCTTTCTTTTCTAATATACCTGAAACTTCGTAAGTATCTATTGTTTCATCTATATCTTCATCTTCTTCACCTTGTGCTTTTAGATATTCCTTTAATACTGTTTTTTGAGATCTCTCATCATCAATATCAAAGTCACTCCAAGAAGCATCTCCGTAGTATACATCCATAAAGTTTTTTGGATTACCACCTGCTTCAATGAATTCTACTAGTTTATGAACATCATCTGGTAAACTCTTTTTGTAGTTTTCCACTTCACGTTCAACTGTATTACTCATTAGTTTTTTAAGACCATCTTCAGAATCTTCAAAAGACTCTTCGTCATAATCTACTAAACCTTTTTCACCTAACCAACTAGCAAAGACTTTTAAATTAGATCCTTCTTCAGAATGTACTTCTTCTTTAGGTTCTGCTTTAACACGTTCTTTAACTTCTTCCTTTGGTAAATCTTTAACAACCTCCTTAACAGGTTCTTTAAAATCACCATTGTCAGGTGTTGTGTCCTCATCCTCTTGCATTAAGGGTTGAGCCACAGAATTGTTTTCTTTAAACTCATCAGAATATTCATCTGAGAATTGCATTTCTAAACCATCACCAAATGGTGTATCTAGAATATTTAACTCCTTTGGAGCATCTTCATTTTCCTTACTCATTTTTTGCCTTTTATTAGTATTATACTATAAATATAACTGTTTTGGTTATGTTTTCCTAATTTAAAAAGTTAGACAGTTAACTAACTTTTTATAGCTTAAATATGTTATTTATTTTTTTGGTGTAGCAATAAGATTATAACCTTGTCCAAGTTTTGTTTTTGTAGTAAGTGCAGCATATGCTTCATAATCTTCTTTTGTTAACCCTTTAGGATTACTAAGATATTTATGAAATCTACCATTATCTATTTGTAATAATTTTGCATCAGGGTTTCTTTTTTTAAAGTCATTTATTTTATTTGTTAAAGATTTAACATCTTTACCATATACAAATTCTTGTGCACCAGTACTAGGGGAATGGACTATAAATTTACCTTTACCTACTCGTAAATTAATATCTTTATTTGATTCGTCTTTAAGATGTACATAATTATCTGTACCATGTATAAATTTTGAAATAGTGTTACCTGAACCTTTATTGTAAGTTGAATAAGCACTATTATAATTAAAATTACCAGGAGCAGGTACTACTACAGTACTATCATTAAAGTCATTAATTTTACCTATTTTTAATTCATTATTTTGTATACCGTAGTATTCTGTAGTTTCATTATTTAATCCATTAGGATGACCTACATTTTTAAATGATTTTGGATTTTTTTTATAATCAGTAGCATAATAAGCAGTAGGATCATTAAAAATAAAATCTCCTCCTAGTATAGTATTACCTTTTACAACTTCTCCGATTCTAGCAAAACTTAAATTATTTTTTTTAAGATCTATTACCGTATCTTTACCTTCATTTTTAAAACCACTAACATAACTAGTTGGTATAAAACTACTTTCATAATTATCTATTTTATCTTTATTAATTACTTTATATTTATTTAACCATTCAACTTGAGCATTTCTTTTTTCAGCAGTATAAGGATCTAATAAATGAGATTGATAATCTTTTTTAGAATTATATTTGTTATGAATATTTGTAATAATTGGTTGTGCTACATTAGTATTATCTGCAGTAGACCTAACTTCTTTTTCAATTCCACCATCTTCAAATTTATGTATTCCTCCGTATTTATGTTTATCTTCTGGAAACAATCCTACTTCTTGTCCTGTCAAATAATCTCCCATTACTTGATAAGCTTTACTATATTTATTATTTATAAACGGCGCAGCTTCAGTCATTAAACTTGCGGTATTATGAGTATCAGGATTTTTAACGTAATCATAAACAGATAACCCTCCTTCTACAGCATTGGTTAATGGAGCAATTTCTGGAAATAAATATTTAGAAGATGCTATTAGTATTTTTCCTGCCTTTTGTCCATTATCTATTTCTTTTTTAACTAATTCAGGTTTATTTTGACCTAATTCTTTAAAAATTTCACCTGATCTATTTCTCATTT
>Ga0209191_1002172_pt1 | contig 12361 bp, 13 predicted proteins | sample S_130626_EF_Meta_FD_187320 | JGI IMG/M metagenome (GOLD analysis project Ga0209191, IMG submission 187320) | Freshwater microbial communities from Lake Simoncouche, Canada to study carbon cycling - S_130626_EF_MetaG (SPAdes) (version 2) | ecosystem: Environmental > Aquatic > Freshwater > Lake ... | reverse complement strand
CGTTTACACGAACTGCATAACGCGCAATCGGTGCGTCATACCAACCACAACGACGAGCACGACCAGTTGTTACACCGATTTCGCCACCGATGGTGCGTAACTTTTCGCCATCTTCATCAAAGAGTTCTGTTGGGAAAGGACCAGATCCAACGCGAGTTGTGTATGCCTTAACGATTCCGATTACGCGATCAATCTTGGTTGGGCCGATTCCAGAACCCGTACATGCGCCACCTGCGGTTGGGTTTGATGAAGTTACGAATGGATATGTGCCGTGATCAACGTCGAGCAAAGTGCCTTGTGAACCTTCCAGCAATACCCGCTTGCCAGCTTTTAGCGCTTCATCAAGCATTAAGACGGTATCTGCAACATAGGGACGCAAGATTTCGGCGTAGGCCAAGTATTCATTTAATACTTCATCTACCTCAATATTTTTGCGGTTAAAGACCTTAATAAGTACTTGGTTCTTATCGCGCAGTGCGCCTTCAATCTTCTGACGCAGAATCGATGGATCAAATAAATCTTGCACACGGATACCGATGCGATTGATCTTGTCGGCATATGCCGGGCCAATTCCGCGACCGGTTGTGCCTATCTTTGATTTACCAAGGAAGCGCTCTGAAACTTTATCGATGGTGCGGTGATAAGGAGTAATCAAGTGCGCATTTGTTGAGATAACTAACTTTGAACAATCGATACCGCGTTCGGTTAAGCCACGAATTTCTTCAAGCAATACACCTGGATCAATAACCACACCGTTACCGATAACCGGAATAACGTTGGGACTTAGAATTCCAGATGGCAGTAAGTGAAGAGCGTACTTTTGATCACCGATTACGACGGTGTGGCCCGCGTTGTTGCCGCCTTGATAGCGGACGACGTAATCAACGCGGTCACCGAGAATATCTGTGGCTTTGCCCTTGCCTTCGTCGCCCCATTGAGCTCCAAGTAAAACTAACGCTGGCATAGCAAAACCTCTCCAGAGATTGTTATGAGTGAGTAATTATTTCTTTAGTGATGTGCCGGTAGAACGAAGATCTGCGCAAGCATGGGCAACGCGCGCTGCCATTCCTGCTTCTGCAGCCTTACCCCACGCACGTGGGTCGTAAGCCTTCTTATTTCCGACTTCGCCATCGATCTTCAATACGCCGTCGTAATTCTTGAACATGTGATCAACAACTGGACGAGTAAATGCATATTGCGTATCGGTATCGATATTCATCTTGATTACGCCGTAATCAAGGGAATCGCGAATTTCTGAGAGAAGTGAGCCTGAACCACCATGGAAAACCAAGTCCATTGGCTTGCTACCTGCAGCAAGGCCCTTCTTGGCAACAACTGCATCTTGGAGAGTCTGCAAGATCTTTGGCTGCAAGACAACGTTACCTGGCTTGTAAACACCGTGCACATTTCCGAATGTTGCAGCAACCATATAGCGACCGCGTTCTCCAAGACCAAGAGTTTCAATTGTCATCAAGGCATCTTCTGGAGTTGAGTACAACTTGGCATCATGCTTTGCTTCAACGCCATCTTCTTCGCCACCGACGACGCCGATTTCGATTTCAAGAATTGTGCGAGCTGCAACTGACTTGGTTAGAAGTTCATCTGCAATCTTCATATTCTCATTCATATCAACTGCTGAGCCATCCCACATATGTGAGTTAAATAATGGCGCTTGGCCGTTCTTGATGCGCTGTGCGCCGATTTCAAGAAGTGGACGCATGTAGCCATCGAGCTTTTCAGCTGGGCAGTGATCAGTGTGGATTGCAATATTTACGTTGTAGTTCTTAGCAACAACATGTGCGAACTCGGCGAGTGCGACTGCGCCATCAACCATGTTCTTAACAGTTGAGCCGGATGCGTATTCAGCACCGCCCCAAGAGAATTGGATGATTCCATCTGATTCAGCTTCGGCGAAACCACGAAGAGCTGCGATCAGCGTCGATGATGATGAAACGTTGATTGCCGGATATGCGAATGCGCCAGCTTTAGCGCGATCCAACATTTCGGCATAAATTTCTGGGGTTGCAATGGCCATGATGACTCCAAAATATCTCGGGTGTAATCCCTGACCGAGCGCTTCATTGGGCCGAATTCAGGCTTACGCCCTATCCAACCACCTTCGCAGGCGTATGAAAAATCGCCATTCCCTTTACGCGTAGGAAATGGCGATTTTTCATCCTCAACTAGCCCTCTTTAGGGATGGAGCGACTTCTGCAGGAAGGCGATAAGGCCGGCCAGTAAAGCTGGACTAGTGATCAACTTGAGGAAGATGGCTAGAAACGATGTGAGCATTTTTTCCTTTCTATAATTAATTGGAACTTCTTTAGGTGGGCATCATCGCCGCTATCTCCTTTGCCACACTGCAAAAGCCTTCCCCCTGTTGATAATCACGGGTAACCTGCCGAGTTATGAGTTCAGAGAAAATTGGCGATTCAATTGAAAACCTCTCGCAGGAGAGTCGGCTCTTTCCACCGAGTCCAGCTTTTGCTGCCCACGCCAATGCCAAACCTGATCTATATACACATGCCGATAAAGATCGCCTAGCTTTCTGGGAAGAACAAGCACGCGAGCTAACTTGGGATAAACCTTGGAACCAAGTTCTGGAATGGAACCCACCATATGCAAAATGGTTTCTGGGCGCAAAAATAAATGCTTCTGTAAATGCACTGGATCGCCATGTTGCCGCAGGACGTGGCGAACGAATTGCTTTTCACTTCGAAGGTGAACCTGGCGATACTCGCACAATTACTTATTCGCAGATGTTGGAAGATGTTTCGCAAGCAGCCCATGCCTTAACTGAACTTGGAATAGTTGCTGGCGATCGCGTTGCAATTTATATGCCGATGATTCCAGAGGCGGCAGTTGCGATGTTGGCATGTGCACGAATTGGTGCCGTGCACTCAGTTGTCTTTGGTGGATTTTCGGCAGATGCACTTTTGTCTCGTATCCAAGATGCCGATGCAAAATTGGTAATCACCGCAGATGGCGGTTTCCGTAAAGGATCCGCTTTTGCGTTAAAGCCAGCGGTAGATGAAGCGTTAAAAGGCTCGCACAACGTTTCCAAAGTGTTGGTTGTAAAGCGCACCAGCCAGGAAACTGCATGGAACTCAGATCGTGATATTTGGTGGCATGAAATTGTGGGCCGCCAAAGTAAGTCACACACACCAGAATTCTTTGAAAGTGAGCACCCGCTCTTCATTCTTTATACATCTGGAACAACTGCCAAGCCAAAGGGCATTTTTCACACCACTGGTGGCTATTTAACACAAGCGGCCTATACCCATCGTGTGGTCTTTGATATTAAAGCCGAAAGCGATGTCTATTGGTGCACCGCAGATGTTGGCTGGATTACCGGTCATTCTTATGTGGTTTATGGCCCGCTTATTAATGGTGCAACTCAAGTTATGTACGAGGGAACGCCCGATACGCCTCATAAAGGTCGTATCTTCGAAATCATTGCAAAATACGGCGTAACTATCTTGTACACAGCGCCAACTTTGATTCGCACTTGGATGAAATGGGGCGATGAATTCCCTAAGGCACATAATTTATCTTCATTGCGTTTACTTGGATCTGTTGGTGAGCCAATTAATCCAGAGGCTTGGATGTGGTACCGCGAAGTAATTGGAAACAATAATTGCCCGATTGTTGATACTTGGTGGCAGACTGAAACTGGTGCGATCATGATTTCACCGCTGCCAGGTGTAACTGCAACTAAACCAGGATCTGCCATGAGAACAATTCCGGGTATCAGCGCAAAAGTTGTCGATGACTCAGGTACGCCAGTGCCAAACGGACATGGTGGTTTCTTAATCTTGGATCAACCATGGCCATCTATGTTGCGCGGTGTTTGGGGCGAAGATGAACGCTATAAAGAGACTTACTGGTCACGCTTTAAGGGAATTTACTTTGCTGGAGATGGCGCCAAGTTAGATAACGATGGTGCGATCTGGTTGATGGGTCGCGTAGATGATGTTATGAACGTATCTGGCCATCGCATTTCAACAACAGAAGTTGAATCAGCGTTAGTTTCACACCCATCAGTTGCTGAGGCTGCAGTCGTAGGAGCCGCCGATGAGATGACTGGTCAAGGAATTGTCGCCTTCGTTATCTTGCGTGGTGGCGTTCCTAGCGCAGGTGGCGAAGAGATAGTTAAAGAGCTACGTGCACATGTGACTAAGGAAATTGGTGCGATCGCGCGCCCGCGCCAAATCATGGTTGTTGCCGAACTTCCGAAGACCCGCAGCGGCAAGATTATGCGCCGTTTATTAAAGGACGTTGCGGAAAATCGCGCAGTCGGCGATGCGACAACTCTGGCCGATCCAAATGTTATGAAGTTAATTTCAGAAGGTTTAAATAGCGCTAAAGATGAAGATTAAGGAACTCGGCTTTTACCCAGTCATTAGCTTGGGTAATTAAATGAGGGATGTAAGGCTGAACTTTTAGCAAAATTTGGCTCTTGGCTACCTGGTTCTGTGCTGGCTCATAAGGTGACCAGAGCAGAACTGTTGCGATCAAATAAAGCACAATAACGGTGCGGATAATTTCAAGCGCAGAACCAGCAAGTGAATCAAGCAGTGCAAGCGGTCCACGAACAACAGTTGCCTTTAATCCTTTGGCTAGTGCGCCTCCAGCAAAAGATCCAATTATTCCACCTGCGATAATCGCAAAAATTACAAAGCCAATCCGTTTTATATCTAGTGACCAGTCATGTGAAAACTTAAGTGAAAAGTAGATTCCCAGGACTCCTCCAGCAAGGTAGCCAACAAATTTAAAGATGGTTCTAAGAAAACCGTTTTTATAGCCAATTGCCGCTGAAATCAAGATTGCTATTGCAATAACTGCATCTGCCCACATCAGATTTTTACTCCTAGATATTTATCAGTAAGCGCTACCAATTCTGCTTCAGATTTAATAACGCCAATTTTCTTGTATTTAACTTGGCCTGCAGCATCTATAAACCAAGTAACCGGTACGCCCATTCCAAAATACCCACGCGTTTTATTATCACGATCATAGAAGTTAGGCCAAGTCATGCCATGTTTCTCGATAAACCTTTGTGAATTTGCGGGCGCTGCTTCTTCGACAGCAACGCCAACTAGCTGCACTTTACCTTTTGCTTTGCCGTAAAAACTCACAAATTCCGGCATCTCAGCTAAACAACTAGTGCACCATGAGCCCCAGACATTTAGAACCATGGGGCCGCGCAGCGATTGAATTACTGCACCTGCAGAACCATCTACACATTCGACTAAAATCCCACTAGTAATAGCTTTATCTGTTGTTACGGAGCCACAGGAAATAACTTCACCTTTTTGCGCAACTGGTTCAGTACTGGCACAACCAGTTAGCAAGAGCGCAGCGACTACAAGAAGGTTGCGCTTCATCGGAAATCCTCATCACTCTTAACTAAAAGTAAGGCTTTAGCTTTATCCATTTCGCCAATTCCAACTGATGGACAAATTTTTGCAACCGGACAAGCACCACACGCAGGTTTGCGCGAATGGCAGATTCGCCTTCCGTGCCAGATTATTCGCTGCGACAAGTTGGTCCATTCCTTTTGAGGTATTAACTCTCCCACTTCAAATTCAACTTTGACGGGATCTTGCGAAGCACTCCACTCAAATCTGCGAGCTAAGCGCCCAAAATGGGTATCTACAGTAATTCCAGGAATACCAAAGGCGTGGCCTAGAACAACATTGGCAGTTTTTCGACCAACCCCGGGCAAGGTAATTAACTCTTCTAGCGTTTGCGGAACTTTGCCATCGAAATCTTCAATAATTTTAACTGCTAGCCCTTTGATATGACGCGCCTTAGCACGGAAGAATCCAGCTGTGTAAATCAAATCTTCGATATCTGCCAGTGGCGCTTTGGCATAAGCCCGCACATTTTTATACTTTTTAAATAACGCTGGCGTGACTTGGTTAACCCTTTTATCGGTGCACTGTGCTGAAAGCACCGTTGCAATAGTTAGCTCGAGCGGGTTGGAGAAATCTAATTCACAGCGAACGTTCGGATATCTCTTGCTCAGTATCCGATAAACAGCCTGAGCACTTTTGCGAGTTTCGCGATCAGGGGCCATACGAGTAAAGTACCGATGTGCCTCAAGAAGAAGAAGTCGTACGTAGAGCCCCGCTCTTTACCGCCTTAGATGAGGCTGCCGCCATTTCGCTGCGAGCTTCCATGGATACGGTCAAGATCGCCAAGGGTTCGATCCTCTTCAAAGAAGGCGATGATGGCGAGCATTTATATGTGATTATCGATGGCAAGTTAAAGCTCGGTACCTCAAGCGGAGATGGTCGCGAAAACTTACTTTCCATCCTTGGGCCCGGCGAAATGTTCGGTGAGCTCTCACTCTTTGATCCAGGTCCACGTACATCGACTGCAACTGCCGTAACCGATGCAAAACTACTTTCACTTAGCCATGAAAAAGTGATTCCATGGCTTAAGCAGAATCCAGAAGTTTCACTGCAACTTCTTACTCGTTTATCACAGCGCTTGCGTCGCACCAATGAAGCAGTTGGAGATTTAGTTTTCTCAGATGTTCCAGGTCGAGTTGCTAAAGCGCTTATCGATTTAGGTGATCGCTTCGGCAAGACATCACCTGAAGGTCTATTGGTAAATCATGATTTAACTCAAGAAGAGCTCGCCCAATTAGTCGGTGCATCTCGCGAAACCGTAAATAAAGCTCTAGCCGATTTCGCAGGACGCGGTTGGCTCAAGCTAGATGGGCGTTCTGTATTGATTACAGATGTTGAACGCTTAGGAAAGCGTTCGCGCTAAAGCCCTTTAATTAGGCAACTTCAACGGTGAGTTCAATCTCCACCGGTGAATTCAATGGCAACTCTGCAACACCAATTGCGCTACGTGCTGCAATTCCGGCATCGCCCCAAATATGCATGAAGAGTTCAGATACACCATTTGCTACAAATGGCTGATTAATAAATCCGGGTGCACCATTTACATAGCAAACCACACGAACAACTTTGATAATTGAATCAACTGGTGCAACTAGTTCAACTGCTGCCAAACAGTTAAGCGCGCAGATTTCGGCAAGTTCCTTAGCTCGCTCTTGGGTAATTTCAGCTCCAACTTTGCCAGTATCAGCCATTGCACCCGCAACTAGTGGAAGTTGTCCTGCGGTAAAAACAATTTTTCCAGTCTTTGTTGCTGGAACATAAGCAGCAACCGGCTTTGCAGCAACTGGAAGAGTTAAACCTTTTTCAGCAAGTTTTGCGCGGACATCAATCGTCATTTATTTAACCTCTCGCTTCATATAAGCAACGAGTTGTTCGCCGCCTGGTGCTGGAATAACAGTTACTAGTTCCCAGCCATCTGAACCCCAAGTATCAAGGATCTGCTTTGTGGCATGTGAGAGAAGTGGAACGGTTGCATATTCGAATTTCATTAATTTCCTCCGGCTAGCGCTGCTTTAACAAGTGATGAAACAAGTGAACCATCTGCTTTGCCCGCGATCTGGCCCTTGATCGCTCCCATAACTTTGCCCATATCGGCAGGACCTGCAGCACCAGTTGATGCAATGGCTGCGGCGATCATTTTCTTAACGTCATCTTCAGATAATTGTGCTGGCAGATATTTGGCGATTACTTCGCCTTCAGCTTTTTCTTCCGCTGATTTATCGGGACGATTAGCTTTAGCAAATTCTTCGGCTGCTTCGCGGCGCTTCTTGGCTTCGCGCGATAGCACGGTGATGATCTCGTCTTCAGTTAGTACGCGAGCTTCTTTGCCAGAAACTTCTTCGTTGGTGATTGCAGTAAGCACCATACGGATGGTGCCCGATACGACTTTGTCGCTGCTACGAATCGCCTCGGTGAGGTCGCTCTTAAGTGTCTCTTTGAGTCCCACTTGTTTGTTGCTCCAATTCCCTGAACTGTTCGGGTGTATCTTCTCATGTAATGAGTTATCAACTTCGCCAGGCGCAAGTACCTATCCTGCCCGTCGGCCACGCTCCGATTCGGGTACTTCACTTTTCCGATCTACATCTGACCCCTGCCCGCAAGGTTGAAATCGCAGATATTAAATCTTTTATCGACTTGGCACCTGATTTAGTTATCTCAACCGGTGATTTTCTCGCGCATATGCAGGCTGTTCCGGTAGCGCTCGATGCGCTCGATAAATTATTAAGTCTTCCTGGCCTATATGTCTTTGGATCAAATGATTACTACGCGCCGAAGCCGAAGAACCCACTTAAATATTTACTGCCTGGCCACGGAAAACGCATCCATGGCGATGATCTACCTTGGCCAGAGTTAGATAAAGGTCTGCAAGCACGTGGTTGGAAAAAACTAAATCATTTCCGCGCCACAATTAAAATTAAAGACACAACGATCGAAAGTCGTGGCACCGATGATGCCCATCTGGAATTTGATAATTACTCACTTGTTGCAGGTGAACCTGGGCCTTGCGATATTGCCATTGGTGTAACTCACGCACCATATTTGAGAATTTTAGAGGGAATGACAAACGATGGATTAGATGCGATCTTTGCTGGACATACACATGGCGGACAAGTTCGACTGCCTTTACCTGGTGGTTCACGTGCACTAACGACTAATTGTGATTTACCAACTTGGCGTGCACGAGGGTTAACTAAATTAGGAGATGAGCCTTACCTACATGTTTCTGCAGGAATGGGTACAAGCCCCTTTGCCAGAATTCGTGTTGCAAGTCCGCCTGAAGTAAGTTTGGTAACGCTTACTTCAAAGCCGCAATATCAGCGTCAACCATAAGTTCGGCTAACTCTTTCCAATGAGTCTTAGCCTTCCAACCTAAGGCTTTTTCAGCTTTAGATGGGTCACCGATTAGCGCATCAACTTCAGTCGGGCGAATATATTTCTTATCGGTTTCAACATGGTCTTGCCAATTTAAACCTGCACGTGCAAAGGCAGCTTCGGCAAAGTCTTTAACGGTTGCTCCAACACCTGTGGCAACTACGTAATCTGAAGGCCTATCTTGCTGCAACATCAACCACATAGATTCCACATATTCTTTGGCATAACCCCAGTCACGCACTGCGGTGAGATTTCCAAGAAATACTTTCTCTTGCTTTCCAGCCTTGATGGCAGCAACTGCGCGAGTAATCTTGCGAGTCACGAAAGTTTCACCGCGACGTGGAGATTCGTGGTTAAACAAGATTCCGTTTGTGGCATGCATGCCGTAACCATCGCGATAGTTAACGGTGCACCAGTACGCCATCAACTTTGCCGCTGCATATGGTGATTGTGGGCGGAACATAGAAAGTTCATTCTGTGGTGGCGGAGTTGAGCCGTAAAGCTCGGAAGTTGATGCTTGATAAAAGCGAGTATCTACATCAGCTGATCGAATCGCTTCAAGTAATCCAACTGCGCCAACGGCATCTACTTGGCCGGTGTATTGCGGCATCGTGAACGAGACCTGCACGTGTGATTGAGCGCCTAAGTTGTAAACCTCGGTTGGTTTGATATCACGAATTAAATTAGTTAAGCCAACGCCATCGATTAAATCGCCGTAATGTAAGAAAAGTTTTGGGTTTTTAGCATGTGGGTCTTCATAGATATGGTCGATGCGCGATGTATTAAAAGTTGATGAGCGGCGGATTAGTCCGTGGACTTCGTAGCCCTTAGCCAGCAAAAATTCTGCAAGGTATGAACCATCTTGGCCGGTAACACCGGTGATGAAGGCAACTTTTCTACTCATCGTCGACTTACTCCCTTTGCAGTTGCATCGATATACCACTCGATGGTTGAAGCGATTCCGTCTCGTAGTGAGATTGCAGGTTCCCAACCTAGCGATTTAACCTTTGTAACATCAAGAACCTTGCGCGGTGTTCCGTCGGGTTTCGATGAATCCCAGGCAATTTCACCCTTAAAACCAGCAAGTTCAGCCACGAGTTCAGCTAAAGCTTTAATCGTTAAATCTTCGCCGCTGCCGATATTTAAGTGCTGCGCTGAATCATATTTTTGACCAGCGAGAACAACTGCGGATGCCAAATCATCTACATGTAAAAATTCGCGCATTGGAGCGCCAGTACCCCACAAAGTTTCTTTAGCCCGGCCTTCGGCTTGTGCTTCAACAAAGCGACGGATAAATGCTGGCAAAACATGCGAACCTTGTAATTCAAAATTATCGCGTGGACCATAAAGATTGGTCGGCATCAGAGAAATCCACTTACGGTCATATTCTTTGCGGAAAGATTTAATTAGCTCGATGCCGGCGATCTTGGCGATTGCGTACGCTGAATTTGTCTCTTCCAGCGGACCTGTTAACAAATACTCTTCTTTAATTGGTTGCGCGCAATCACGTGGGTAAATACAGCTTGATCCAAGAAAGATAAATTTCTCAACATCTGCAGCGTGCGCTGCCTCCATCAAATTACTTTGAATGCGCACGTTATCGGCTAAGAACTCAACTGGGAATGCGTTATTGGCGCCAATACCGCCGACCTTTGCCGCAGCATCTACGACTATTGCAGGTTTGGCTTTCTTGATAAATGCGATGGTGGCATCGCGATCTAGAAGATCACAGACGCTGCGGTTAATACCGATTACTTCTTCGCCAGCTTTTTCATAGGCGCGAACAATCGCCGAACCAGCAAGACCTGTGGCACCTGCGACAACAACGGACATGCGATGAGTCTACAGGCGGGCAGTTACTGAATTAGCGAGTGAATTCAGCAGCAACGAGTTCTGCGATTTGTGCCGTATTTAGCGCTGCACCTTTGCGCAGATTATCGCCGCAGACAAATAAATCGATTGATTTAGGGTTATCCAACGACTGACGTACGCGACCAACCCACGTTGGATCAGTTCCTACAACATCTGCCGGAGTTGGAAATTCCTTCTTCTCGGGATTGTCATAGAGCAGCACGCCTTCTGCCTTATTAAGTGCAGATTGCGCCGCCTTGCGAGTTACAACCTTTGAAAACGATGCGTGCACAGTTAGTGAATGAGTTGTTATTACTGGAACTCGCACGCAAGTTACTGCCACTTTAAGTTTTGGCATGCCCAGAATCTTGCGTGATTCATTGCGAACCTTTAGCTCTTCAGATGAATAACCAGCCTCTTTAAGAGAACCGGCCCATGGGATGACGTTCATGGCAAGAGGCGCAGGAAATGGTCCGAGATCCTTTATTACATCGCGAAGATCTTTAGCAACTGATCCAAGGTTCTTTCCGGCAACTTTTGAAATCTGGTCGTGCAACGCATCGATGCCAGGTTGACCTGCACCTGATGCTGCTTGATAAGACGAGACAACAAGTTCTTTTAGGCCAAACTTTTTATTTAGCGCGCCCATGGCAACGATCATAGAAAGTGTTGTGCAGTTTGGATTAGAGATAATTCCCTTAGGACGATTCTTAATCTCCTTAGGATTTACTTCCGGAACAACTAGCGGAACTTTCTTATCCATCCGGAAAGCACCAGAGTTATCGACTACAACTGCTCCGCGCTTGGCTGCGATCGGTGCCCATTCAGCAGAGATCTCATCTGGAACATCGAACATTGCAATATCAATACCATCAAAGGCTTCAGGAGAAAGCGCAACAACTGTTAACTCTTCACCGCGACAAGTTAGCTTCTTACCAGCGCTGCGTGCAGAAGCAATTAAACGAATCTCACCATAAACATTTTTACGCTTACTTAGGATGTCGAGCATGACAGTGCCGACTGCGCCAGTTGCACCGACTACGGCAAGGGAAGGAAGTATCTTCTCGCTCTTTGCTTTCTTAACAACCTTGGCTTTTTTCTTAGTCATCGTCCGCTTCCTCCATAAACAACTGCTTCTACTTGATCTGCATCCAGTCCAAATGCGGTGTGTGCTGCGCGAACGCCCTTTTCTAGGTCACTTTCGCGACAGATAATAGAGATTCGGATTTCAGATGTTGAAATCATTTCAATATTTAGGCCAGCCTCAGCCATAGCGGCAAAGAAGGTTGCTGTTACGCCCGGGTGTGAACGCATTCCTGCACCAACTAGTGAAAGTTTGCCAATCGAATCATCGTATTGAATTGAGGCAAAGCCGACTTCGCCTTGGATACGTTGCAATATCGCGGTGGCATTTGCACCTTCTGCTTTAGGAACTGTGAAGGAAATATCTGTTAGCCCAGTTGCAGCAGCAGATACGTTCTGCACGATCATGTCGATATTGATATCTGCATCAGCGATTGCTTGAAAGATGCGTGCTGCAATGCCTGTGCGGTCGGGAACGCCAACAATCGTTATCTTCGCCTCGGTCTTATCGTGTGCGATACCCGAGATGATTGCTTGCTCCATGTTTCCTCCTTCAGGATGGTTTTCAACCACCCAGGTTCCTTCGTTTGGTGAAAATGATGAACGGACGTGAATGGGTAAGTTGTAACGACGTG
>Ga0209191_1002166_pt1 | contig 12384 bp, 14 predicted proteins | sample S_130626_EF_Meta_FD_187320 | JGI IMG/M metagenome (GOLD analysis project Ga0209191, IMG submission 187320) | Freshwater microbial communities from Lake Simoncouche, Canada to study carbon cycling - S_130626_EF_MetaG (SPAdes) (version 2) | ecosystem: Environmental > Aquatic > Freshwater > Lake ... | reverse complement strand
CGATATAATTGATGCGTGGAAGATACAACAAAACAAATGGCGTTGGAAACAATCGCATACCAACGTAGTACGCAGAGTATTAGGTCATGCCAAGCGTGGCACTAAAGTAATATTCATTGCAGGCAACCATGATGAATTCTTAAGACCCATGATACCGTATGGGTTCAGTTTTGGCTTAATAGAAATACACAATCAAATAGAGCATATAGGTGCAGACGGTAAACACTATCTTGTAGTACACGGAGATATGTTTGATGGCCTTACAAGACTAGCACCTTGGTTATCATTCTTAGGAGATAAAGCATATGATTTCATTCTTAGTCTCAATAGCAAACTTGCTTGGATTCGTCACCGTATGGGTTTTGGGTACTTTAGCCTTAGCCGTTTTCTTAAGCACAGGGTCAAAAAAGCAGTAGATTTTATTTTTAAGTTTGAAGAAAACTTAGCCAAGTATTGCAAGAAGCGTGGATTTGATGGGGTAATATGCGGTCACATACATCACGCAGAGATTAAAGATATCGATGGTGTAACTTATATGAATGACGGTGATTGGGTAGAGAGTTGCACAGCACTAGTAGAACACCATGATGGTCGTTGGGAAATAATAACTTGGACACAGGAGAGTGACAATGTGGATAATGATATTGATAGCAGTACACGTGAACAACCCACAGGATCAACCAGGAAGAATAGAGATAGTGTTTCCAAACCAACAAAGTTGCGAACAAACATTGTTGACAATGAAGTACGAATTAAAATTTAAAAATTTCAAGGTGGTAGCAGAATGCAAGAAACAATATTAAGTGAAAAAATTACAATCGTTGTGCCGTGTAAAAACGAGGAGAACTATATTGCATATCTATTGATGCACCTGCGCAATCAACTGATAGGTAGTACTAGAATTATTATTGCAGATTGTTCTACAGATAATACACGGGAAGTTATTCAAGCAACAAAGGGTAGATTGAATGTAGAAGTTATCGATGGCGGACCTGTTAGCATTGCAAAGAATAACGGTGCTAAACTTGTTACTACCCCGTATATATTGTTCATTGACGCTGATGTTCGTTTCTTTAAAGATACAGTTATCCGTGACGCAGTAGCTGAAATGGAATCAAAGAACTTAGATTTAATCGGACTAAACATCAAATGCTATGACCATGACAAACGTACCAGTATTGGATTTGCTGTGTTTAATGGAATCAACCGCATATTAAAGCACTTTAGTCCATTTGCTGTTGGTGCATTCATGTTGACACGTAGGGACAGATTTGAAGAATTCGGGGGATTCCCTGAAAAGATGTCAACTTCAGAGGATTATTTCTTATCTCGCAAGTACAGCCCTAGAAAATTTAGAATTATGAAACACTATTTTGGACAAGACAGTCGCAGATTCAAAAAGATGGGCTACTTTGGGATGGCTACATATCTTGTTAAGAACTTTGTCAACCGGAACAATAAACGATATTGGGATAGTTTAGACTCATCTAAGTATTGGAGCTGATACTCTACTTGTCACACAATATTCATGGAATAGTAATTAAATACTTATGTGTCATGGTGACACACACAGATAAAAACCTTAAAGGAAATTCCCATGAGATTAGAAGACCTAGCAGTAAGATTGGTAGCTGTTGAAGCCAAATTAGCAACACTAACTGGAACATCAGTTAACACAGACAATGCCACAAGCATTGAAGAATTAGATGCAAGATTATCAGTAGTTGAAGCACACATCGACCATATGATGACTGCAAAAACTGAAAGTCATATTGACGCTATTGTTTATTCTCCAGCAGATGAAGCTCCAGTAGCAGTTGAAGATGTAATCGTATTTTCCCCAAGTGCTGATATCCCAGAAGCAGCCGCTATAGTAACAGATGTGGTTGCTGATCTACATGAAGCAGATGCTATTATCAATCCTGAAGTTGCTGATATGGTTACAGCCGCTGTTGTTGCAGTTGTTACAGCAGAGCCACAAATTGTATTAGATCCAGTAGCAATGACAGCCGCTATCGTAGAAGCAGTTGCTGATATGCCAGCTCCGGCTCCAGAGGCAGTAGCTGAAGTAGTTGCCGCAGTAGCTGAAGTAGTTGCAACAGCAACAGGTGTTGATGCAGTTACTCCAGAAGTACAACAACAAATTGCTGATGCAGTAGCCACACCTGCTGACCCAGCATTAGATGCAATTGAGGCACGTTTGAATGCAGTTGATTCTAAATTAGACAGCTTATTGGGAAACTAATCTCCGGCATTAAACGCTGGTTTAATAGATTTTTCTAAGTAAAAGAGCCTTTCGGGGCTCTTTTTTAATGGCTAACACAAGTCTAACTTGCGATAAATACTCTACTATGTATGACATTGTAGAGAAAATCAACGAATCCCGAACAAAAAAATTAGAGATAGTTAATCTGTCTTATGACCTTTCCGACCTCAATCCAGTACTAAGTAAAAAGACAATGGATTATCACTATGGTGATTTAGCCCATGGATATGCTACCCGATACAACAAGGGTGAAGGCGACAAAGATTTCAACTATGCAGGCGCTGTTCTGCACAACATTTATTTCAGTCAATTTCGTAAGATACAAGAAGATAACACACCCAACGGACCTGTGTTAGGAATCATTAAACGCAAATACGATTGGTGGAGAGATTTCAAAGAACAATTCAAACAAGAAGCCATGAAGATACAGGGCAGTGGTTGGATTTATATGAGTTATACAGGTGACATAAAGACTATAGTAAATCACGAGGTTCGTGATGATATTCTTATACTAGTTGATTGGTGGGAACATGCTTGGGCATTAGATTATCAAAGTGATAAGAAACAATACCTAGAGAACATTTGGAAGATAATGAACTGGAGTCATATCAATACACGCTGGGGCAAGAATTTATGAGAGCAAACGAATTTACAAATTTTAATTATAAATCTGAACCATATGAGGGTTGGAATGGTGATGGTATAGTTATTCGTGCTTATGATGGCAAAGATGAAGTAGGACATGTTATTTTTGAACCCACAGAAGATGATGTTAGTCAATGGTATGCTCTTGATGTTGAAGTAGAAGAACCTTACCAACGCAAAGGTATTGCTACAAAAATGTATGACATAGCTAAAAAAGTTGCTAAACAGCAAGGCGTAATTATTGTAAAGAGCCATGCACAAACTGATGCTGGTCGAGGATTATGGCAAGATAAAAAAGTTTGGGAACAACAAAACACTAATGAATCTAAAACTGTAGAGTATGAAGGCTTAACATTAAAAATAAGCAAAAATGGACATCAGTTGATGGTCAATGCACTTGATGACTGGGGTAATAAAGTATTGGGTCATGTAAAATTCAACATAGGTGATGGTAAAGAACTAGACCCGCAGGATCTTGCGGTTGATGATAAGTATCAAGGGCAAGGTATTGCTAAAGTCATGTACGATTATGTTAAAAGTCTTGGCTATACTATTGTTAGAAGTTATGACCAGACTGATGCAGGTGCAGGCTTTTGGAATAAGCATCGTGGCGAAGATGTTCGTATTTGGGAAGCCTTTGACAATCCTTATAAGGGTAAGTGGGAGAAAAGCGATTACGGTGACGTTGACCTAAACACAAAATTACCAGATGGCACTAATCTAAGTATCATGTTCAACAATCAACAAGGTGACGAAGGTGAAGAAGTTGTACAAGTTGAGTTTTATAGAAACAACAGCCAAGAAGTCACAGGCGAGGGCGATGCACAACGAATTTTTGCCACGGTGCTAGACGCTATACAAAAATACATCAAAAAATACAAACCACAGAGACTGAGTTTCTCAGCCAGTAAAGCAACTGATCCAACAATATATTATGAGCCTGACCAGCCTCAACCAAATCCAGAAAGCCGTGCTAAATTGTACGATAGACTTGTACAACGTTATTCCAAAGCGTTAGGATATAGGGCTTTCCGTGCCGACAACGGTGACATAGTTATATACGAATTGTCTAGGATAAAGCAAGGTATGGCAGAAGGCGAAGGTGGTCTGGGTCAAGTCGCTGGAATAGGCATAAATGGTAAACAGTTTAATTTTAGTATCAAAGACCTTATTGCTAAGGCTCAAAATTATCCTGTTAAAAAATTAAATCCACAACTATTTGTTAAACAGTTAGCGGATAGACACGAAGATCCAAAACAAACTGCCGCAAGAGCGCAATCGGCTGATTTACAATATCCTATTATTGTTGTTCAAGATGGCAACACACTAATGATTGCTGATGGCACACACAGAGCACAAAAAGCTATAATGAATAAATTGCCTGCTATTAATGCACATGTTATCCCTGTTAAAGATATGGCAGAATTTAGTAAGCAAGGTGTGGTAGAAAGTGTCAATGACTATCTATGGCACGGGTCTAGGTATAGAAATGAGGTACTAGTACCGCGTCAGGCTAATGATACCGGTGGTAAAGAAGAAAGTAATAAAAATGCTATATATGCTACTCCTAGTGCAAAAGTTGCTATAGCAATGGGGCTAACTACTCCTGGATCAGATACCGGAATGTTTCCAAACGATCCACAAATGGTACTATTCAAAGGCGGTATTAGAAAAGGTGAAATGGTTTACTTGCACAAGGTACCTAAAGATTTATTCATAAAACACAACAGCAGAGAATGGTATAGTAAACCCGATGTAAAAGAAATTACACCTATAGAAGTAGTAACAGTTCCTGTAGACAAATGGTTAAGTTTGATTAGAACTGCTACCCCTAAAGATTTAGAATTACAGAAAAAAAACATGAAGAAGCAAGGTGTGGCGGAAGGCTTAGATGATAATAGAGTTAGTTTCAAGGTACAAAAAGGTAAAAACAAATTTGCAACTACTTTAAGTGTTGGTGGCGACCCAGTAGGAGTATACCAATATGATGCTGATACAGGTCGTAGCATAGCCGAGATTTATCCAGAATTCAAAGGCAAAGGATTAGGTAAATTATTGGTTTTACATGCTATCTATACCGCGGCTAATTTGGGATTAGATTTCCAAGAAGATGAATCAAGAACCTCAGAGTATGATAATGTATTAGATAGTTTGAGTAGTAACGGTTATATTGTAGATGACGATGGATATTGGTATGTAACCGGTCAAGGTGAACAATATCTACAACAATCATTAAAACAAGATGTGGCGGAAGAAGATGAAAAGAAAGAAGATCCAATAGTAAACGCAGTTATAGATTTCTATCAGCATGTGGGCAAGATACACAAAGATCCAATCGATGATTATGTAAGCACTGCAAAAGAAATGTTAGGTCATGTTGATGATCCTACACTAAAATCAAAACTATTAGACATTTTTAGACAAGCAAAACAAAACCCATATGTACAAGGTGGAGTTGTCACTACTATTGGTGCATTGCTTGCCGGTGGTGTATTAAGTTCAGCACAGAAAATGGGATTAAGTCCATCACAAACTAACTTAGCATTACAAGCAATATTGAATACTGTGATTCCTACAGTGGTGTCCAGAATCAACGGTAAGAGTTGGAGTGACACGATTAAGTACACACTAGCAAGTGCAGGCATTGGTACTGGCATTGCTGGAATGATGGATGAGGCAAGAGGCTTATCCCCAACTAAACCATACGATGATTTAATGGCTAACATGGGTTACTTTATGAGTTTGAATACAGTAAAGATACAGCAAGATGCGGTTGACAGTAATGCACAACAAGAGTTAGCTAACATGCAACAACAGTTTAGAAAGCCAATATTAAATGGTATGAGTTTTTTTGATGTGAATAGAGATATAAAAATGTCAAAGAACCCTAAGGTAGCACCTATATTGTTAAAGTATGTGTATGACATGCTAGGGTACATTGAGCCAAGAATCAAGAAATATATCAAGCCTGAACAACAAGGTAAATACTTAGATAGATTAGATCAAATCAAGAACGACTACCGAGGTGCGGTACAACAAGTGAGTTAAATTTATGGCATATTCAGAAAAAGTAATTGACCACTACGAGAATCCTCGTAATGTTGGTAGTTTTAATATTAACGATGATAACGTTGGCACTGGTATGGTTGGTGCTCCAGCTTGTGGTGATGTAATGAAACTACAGATAAAAGTAGAGAATGGCATCATCACAGATGCACGTTTTAAAACGTATGGATGTGGGTCAGCAATTGCAAGTAGTTCTCTAGTTACCGAGTGGGTCAAAGGCAAGACATTAAACCAAGCGGCAACTATTAAGAACTCAGCCATTGCCGAAGAACTAGCATTACCCCCAGTTAAGATACATTGTAGTATCTTAGCAGAAGATGCAATCAAAGCCGCAGTAGAAGATTATAAAAAGAAACATGATATCATTATCTGACAAAGCAAAAACAAAAATAGAAACTCTATTAAAGAGTTCCCAACATGTTGGGATTCGTATAGGAGTTAAAACAACTGGTTGTAGTGGATTAGCATATGTATTAGAATATGTAAAAGAATATGTTGATGATCCTACTACTATCAATTATGCTCAACCTAACTTTTGTGTATTAGTAGATAAAAAGCATAATGTATATCTAGAAGGTCTTACAATGGATTATGTCCGTAATGGACTAAATGAGGGTTTTGAGTTTATAAACCCCAATGAACGTGACCGCTGTGGATGCGGAGAAAGTTTTAGAGTATGATAACAATCACAGAATCAGCAAGTATCAAAATAGCAGATATTATTGCGGAAGAGAACAACCCTGATTTGAAATTACGTATGTTTGTTCAAGGCGGGGGGTGTTCGGGATTCAGCTATGGATTCACTTTAGAGGAGATAAAAAATGAAGATGACTTTGAATTTTCAGCAGGTTCCACAAGTGTCCTGGTTGATGCAATGTCGGCTCAATATCTTCAAGGGGCTGAGGTTGACTATGTTGAGGACTTAATGGGGGCAGAATTTAAGATAAAGAACCCCTCAGCAACTAGTACATGCGGATGCGGAAGTTCATTCTCAGTTTAAGATAAATATCTTATAAGGATATAAAATGTCAATCAGAGGCCAAGCTAATCTAAACATAGGAACGCAAAATCAGCAAGCTGGTAGTGATAGCCTATATGTTGCATTCAACAAAATACAAAACAACTTCACTACTATATTCAGTCAGGCCAGTACTTACACTACATTTGTCGGCGGTGCTGGAATTGGTGCTACTTCGAATGCAACTTCCGGAACAGTAAATATTGTCAACACCGGGGTGCTTAATTTAAATCCAGGAACCGGTATTACACTAAGCGGAAGCAATGGTAACGTAACTGTTTCTGTATCCGGTAACGTTACCGGTGAATTAGTAGCAGGTGTTACTAATGTAGGAATAACATCTAATTCACTTACTATTACAAATTCACCTATTGTTGGTGCTGGTCAAATAGGAGTAGAATTACCAACTCAAGTTGGCTTTGCCGCAGGAACATATATTGCAGCCACAGTCACCGTTGACCAGTATGGTAGAATCACTGACATTGAACCCACATTAAGTTCCGGTACAGTCACTAGCATTGGAATTACCGGTGTAGACGGCATTGCAGTAAACGGCGGTCCTATAACAAGCAACGGCACTATTGAAATTACAAATACTGGTGTAGTGAGTCTTACAGCAGGAACAGGTATTACATTGAGTGGACAAACAGGTGATATCACAATCAGTGCTGGATTAGATCGTGATGTAGGTACAGTCACACGTATCGGAGTTGAAAGTAACACACTTTCAATTCTAAGTGGTAGTATCACGACAAATGGTAACCTCATTGTTGAGTTACCATACGATGCTACATTTGGCGGGAACATCGCAATAGGTGGTAATCTATTAGTAAGTAATAGAGCAAACTTTGCAGGTGTTACTAACTTAGGTGCTGTGGGTAATGTTGTTATTCTAGGTGGTAGTTCAGGTCAAGTACTATCGACTGACGGAACAGGTAACTTGAATTGGACTGCACAGGGAGCTGGCGGAGGCGGTGCCGCATCTATTGGCGGAACAACAACACAAATTCAATTCAATGATGCTGGTAGCTTTGCCGGTAATACCGCACTTACATTTACTAAAGCGTCAGGAAGATTAAATGCTACATTGTTCGCTGGTAGTGGTGCTAACTTAACAAACATACCAGGTGCTAACATTACAGGTAATATTCCAAATGCTAACATCACTTCATCATTACAAGTAGGTGCTAGTGCTAATTTTACAGGTAGTGCAAACGTATTTGGATTCTTAGCAGTATACGGACCTGCATATGCAACAACTGCAACAGCCGGTACAAGTAATACTGTATTGGCTACTACTGCATTTGTATCAGGTGCAATATCAACCGCTACTTCAGTATTAGCAACAGGCAAAGCAAATATTGCAAGCCCTGCATTAACAGGCACACCAACTGCACCAACAGCAAGTATATCTGTTACTCCAAGTACGCAAATTGCTACCACTGCTTACGTAAATAATTTTGTAACAACTGCTGTTGCGGCTTCATTTACCGAAGATACATCTAAAGCACCAATTGCAAGTCCAAACTTTACTGGTATCCCTGTTGCAAATACAGCGGCTTATGCAACAAATACAAGACAGCTTGCGACTACAGCCTTTGTACAAAATGCATTGTCTCCGTATGCATTAAAAGATAGTCCTACATTAACAGGTACACCCTTAGCACCAACTCCATCATCAGGAGACAATAGCACTAAAATTGCCACTACTGCATTTGTACAATCATCCTTTCCAAGTTTAGCAACATATGCTCCGGTACTAAACCCTACATTTACGGGTAATCCATCAGCACCAACTCCAACAACAGGTGATAACAGTACTAAAATTGCTACAACTCAATTTGTAAAAACCGCAGTTGATGCTGCTAATAGTGACCTTAAAATAACATACGGTCAAACTGACTCTAGCAATTTTGACGTATTTCCACCGACTGGTTATACTATGACTAATCTTAAAGGATTTATTCCTAGTATCAACGGTATTTGGTATGCAGGTGGAGTTGATGGCAATGATACTATGCGTTGTTATTATACTGTAGGATCCGATCGTATTAATGTTGTTACTAACAACAGCGAACAAAGAAGAGGTGCTATAGCAAACTGGCTAGCAATTTGGAGTAAAAATTAATGAACAACTATTACGTACTATATGACACTGAACATAAAAAAACTAGCATAATTAATTATGAACCTAATGTTCCAAGCAGTGTTAAAGTTTTTGGTATTACAGAAACTGAAAAACAACAAATTGATGCCGGAACACATTTGTTCAACGTGTCCACTTATGCTATAGAAATGAAACCTTCAGATGAATTACAATCCGAAGCATTAGCAAAGAAAACTCAAGTAGAGAATGCTCAACATAGAGAATTTCTAAATAGTACGGATTGGAAAGTATTGAGACATATACGTGAAACGGCATTGAATCAACCTACAACATTGTCTCGGCATGAGTATGTTGAATTAGAACGTGAACGAGATAATGCCGCAAATTCTATAAAAAAATAACCAACAAAAAAGCCATCAGTAGATGGCTTTGTTGTTTCATAATGCGTAGATTATGAACGGGGCAGAGTAGTAGCCTCTTTAACCAATATCATAACTTCTTCAATAGAAGAACAAACGATTTTAGTAGTAGCCCAATCGTCACTGCTATCACGACCTGAGATTTCAAACATGAAACCATTGTCGTACATTTGAATGGTCATGCTCTCATCGACCTTAGCGAGTTTAGATCCGATATCCATTAAGCGACTCCAACTTCTGCAAGAACTTGCTCGGCGGTCACTTGCTTTTTAGCACGGGACTTGATGTTAGCAAGACTTGGCTTAGCCTTCTTGACCTTAATCTCGCCCTTATTTGATTCTTTAACACGATCGGCCAATGCATCACTGATTGTTGCCTGATCACCGGCAGCTTGAAAATCTGCATGTGTTGACAAATATGTTAGTGCCTCGACCTTAGTCATCTCAGATGGCAATTCAATCAGGTCAATGCGAGTAGCACCACCTTTAGAGAATTGTTTAACACGGCGAACCATGTCATCTGTGAAACGGACCTTAGTATTGCTGTTATGAACAGTAATACCTGCGACTTTGAAAGTTTGATTAGCCATTTATATTCCTTTAAAAAAGCTAGTTGATGAAATATGCTTTTCAGCACAGTTATAATGATAACACAAAGGGTTATTAATGTCAACCATTTGTGTTACCAAAATCTTTTTAATTAACCCACAATATAGGGCTTGTTCCATTTGCCGATGTTAACTTCAACATACCAACCTACATTAAAGTAGTCGGATTGGATATCGCTTTTATCCCAATTACCACCGTTCATTGCTTCCATGACTTCGGTAAGGAATGCCTTAGCATCACCGTCATAGTGTTCGTGGAACCAGTAAGGATTGATAGAATCGTAAGCATTTGTGTTAGGCTTGAAACCTTGTGCAACCTGATAAAAATTACTACCGCACACACGATTAGAGTTTGCGATAAAGTCAATTTTACCTGACTTCAAGGTCAGTGACAATGTAGAATGATGACGGACACTCAGTGAACCCTTGATACCATACTTGTTAAGAATGGATTTAACTTTAGGGGCGATTTCTGATTTGCGTTCCTGAGACATATAAGCCATTTGTTACTCCTTGTTTCGACTGTTTAAGATTCTATTATATACCCAAACCCATTTACTGTCAACCTTTTTGCAGTAGAGCAAAAGTAGTACAAATTACATATGCTACTGCGAGGGTCACAACAACAATATCAACTACGTCCATTTGTTTCTCCTGTGTTTCAGACTCAATACAAGTATTATATACCCAAAGCCATTTATTGTCAACCTTTTTAACCGAAAAAAAGAGTACTTTCGTACTCTTTAAAAGTGTATACTTTTAGTATCAAAAAGCATCGTATAGATGGTATGTTTTCTTTTCAATCTTTGTCAGAACAACAGTGGTTCCGTTGTCTTTGAAAGTGAATTCACCTTTACGACCATCAACATGAATCAATGCATCGGGCTTGAAAGTCTTCCAAATGTACTCGCTGTTATCATCATCGGGGTCACTGTCAAATTCAATTTCAACACCCTTTGGTTGCAGAGGATTACCTTGAAACTTACCATCACGGTTACCGCTTTTAACTTCTTTACCGTTGTGTACAATTTTCATTGTATACTCAGTACCGTTATCAAACTCAGGTTTAGCGTTAAGCATTTCTAGCGCCTCTTGAGGAGATTCGTTGTAGCGGTTCATTTCTTCAACGATTGCCTTCAACATATCAAAGTTGAATTCAGCAAACAAGCTACCAATATTTACCATGCTGTCAATATTCTTAAGGCTTGCGTCCTTAAGATTGTCATAACAGTATTCACGGATGAATGTTTCATCTAATCCTTTGAAATCTATCATGTAGAAAATACGACCTGGACGATTACGCATATGAGAATCAATTCGCCACTTGTCATTACAAGTCAACATGAACAACTTTTTAGTTGGAAACACACCATCCAATAATGTCAAAATGGCTTCTTGTTCATCACGTTCATTGTAGGTCTTTTCAAATTCATCAAACAAGATAGCGCAAGGCTGTTCAATGTTTTGAATGAATGTATTAAACTTATCACCACTCCAAGGAGCATTGATAACGATTGTAGGGATACCCTGTTTAGCTAATTGAATAGAAACATTCTTAGTAAGCAATGTTTTACCACTACCTTTTTCACCGGTCATCATTACACCGGTTGCGTTATCCCGATCCATAAAGGTTCGGATAATCTTGTCAGTGTGCTTTAGACAATTGCCATACATTTTATTTGGAATATTGAAATTATCAATACCCTCTAAGTATAATTCACCGGACATTTCATTCAGTTTAATAACATAGTTACCGGCGGGCAACTTACGATGAATGTCCATTGCCTCATCACTAGCAACACGGTAGGTGTTACCAGACTTTAAAAAATAACTCATTTCAACCCTTTAAAAAAATTGTTCTATATTTGTTAACACTGACATTGTATTCAATACAAAACATACTCCGGCTGCATACCAAGAAAAGGAATATTTTTCAGAATCAATAATCCACTTAGCCGCCCAAATTGCAAATATCAGGTTAAGTATTATCATATTATGAATTCAGTGTTGCAAAAGGACTCATATCTTCTTCATTCGGTTCCATCTGCTCAAGTGTATCATACACCCACACGATAGGAATACCTAACATTTTGGCAATTGTCGCAGGATGAACACCATCCTCAATCATCACTTCGATTTCCAACATTACATCACTCATTTTCTAACTCCTCAAGTCTGTACTCTGCTAATTCATCAATCATGGTATCAATTAACACAAGGTGATCTTGTACAAAATTCATATCACCCAAGGTGTCG
>Ga0209191_1002164_pt1 | contig 12387 bp, 12 predicted proteins | sample S_130626_EF_Meta_FD_187320 | JGI IMG/M metagenome (GOLD analysis project Ga0209191, IMG submission 187320) | Freshwater microbial communities from Lake Simoncouche, Canada to study carbon cycling - S_130626_EF_MetaG (SPAdes) (version 2) | ecosystem: Environmental > Aquatic > Freshwater > Lake ... | reverse complement strand
TATCTACCGTTTAGAAATGTGCACACTGTGCAATTTATGTATTGTCGCTTGCCCTAGTGATGCCATTAAAATGGTTCCTAATTTCGAACACAGTGTTTTTGATAGAAGTAAATTGACGAAAATTTTAAATAATCCAGGATCTAAAATAAAGGAGGGAATCGAATAATGAATATCTCATCAATCCTATTTTACGCCATCTCTGCTTTTATATTAGGCGCAGGGATCTTAGCTGTTACCTCGGTTAAAATATTTCGCGCAGCTATTTGGTTGTTATTTTCTTTAGTAGGAATAGCCGCTTTATACTTTTGGATGCAGGTTGAATTTATTGCTGCGATTCAAATTGTGGTATATGTAGGCGGCATTGTTGTGCTAATTATCTTTTCAATATTCTTAACACAGCATTCCGGAAAAGAAATGAAAAGTACCCCAATCGGAAAAAAGATATTTTCCGCTTTAGCAGCTTTATTTGGAACTGCTTTTGTACATAACTTAATCGTTCACTATGATGGGTTCGCCTTTAATTCAGCCGAGCCATTTAACGCCAATGTAGCTGAGATTGGAACGCAAATGTTAAGTACCACTTCACATGGATTTATCTTACCCTTTGAAGTGGTGAGTATGTTATTATTAGCAGCCATGATAGGTTGTATCATAATTGCCTTGCGTCCATATCATAAAGATATTGCAGATCCAATTGATGAAACCGATTCAAAAAATAATGTTACAACCTTAATAAATAAGGACTAAAATTTTAAGTAAACGAATATGCAAGAAATACCATTATCGCAGATACTATTTGTTAGTACCGCCTTGTTTTTCATAGGCATGTATGGCTTATTTACGCGACGTAATTTAATTACGATGTTAATGTCGATTGAACTTATGTTAAACAGTGTGAATATCAATTTTGTCGCATTTAATAAATATTTGTTTCCAAATAATTTAGATGGCCTATTCTTTACTTTGTTTATCATCACCATTGCAGCAGCGGAAGCAGCAGTGGCGATAGCAATTATTATTAATTTGTATCGCAGCCATAATTCAATTGATGTGGATGATGCAACCGAAATGAAATACTAATGAAATCAAATAAATACTAACGTACACCAATACGCTAATTAATACTTTACATGATGTCAAACTACTTTTATATACTTTGGATTCCCTTATTACCGCTTATCACCTTCGTGATTTTGGGCTTATTCGGTCGTAAACATTTATCTAGTGCATCGGGACTGATAGGAACCGCAAGTTTATTGACGTCAACCCTACTTTCCTTTGTTGCTGCGAAGCAATACTTTTTTGTAGACGGAAAAGTAAATGGAGTATTTCAAAAAATAGTAGCATTTAATTTTACATGGCTTGAATTTTCTCCCGGCTTATCTATTGACCTAGGTATGATTGTAGATCCTATATCCGTAATGATGCTTGTTGTTGTAACCTCTGTTTCCTTAATGGTACATGTATTCAGCTTGGGTTATATGAAAGGTGAGGAACGTTATGCAACCTATTATAGTTTCCTATCCCTTTTCACTTTCTCCATGTTAGGTTTAATTTTATCTTCAAATATTTTCCAAGTATATATGTTTTGGGAATTAGTAGGAGTATCTAGCTTTTTGTTAATTAGCTACTACTTCAACAAGCCCTCTGCTGTGGCAGCAAGTAAAAAAGCTTTTATTGTTACCCGATTTGCTGATCTTGGTTTTTTAATAGGCATTTTAATTTTAGGATATTACGGAGGTACATTAGACATTGGATTATTAATTGAAAGATTCACCTCTGCAAGCTCAACACAATTTATTAGCATTACAAGTGCAAGTTTTTTAGGAGCTAGTATGCTTACCTGGGGTTTAACTTTATTATTTATGGGTGGTGCTGGCAAATCAGCAATGTTCCCTTTGCATATTTGGTTACCTGATGCTATGGAAGGACCTACCCCTGTTTCTGCATTGATCCATGCTGCAACCATGGTGGTGGCTGGGGTATACTTAGTAGCAAGAATGTTCCCGGTTTTTTCCATGGATGAAACCGCATTAAATATCGTTACATATGTAGGCGCATCGTCGGCATTATTTGCTGCAGTGATTGCCTGTACACAAACTGATATTAAACGTGTATTGGCATATTCTACTATGTCTCAAATTGGATATATGATGTTTGCATTGGGTATTTCAAAAAATGGTGGTGAAGCGGGTTTGGGCTATATGGCTTCCATGTTTCATTTGTTTACACATGCCTTCTTTAAAAGTTTATTATTCTTAGGAGCAGGCTCTGTGATACATATGGTACATAGCAATGAAATGAAGGATATGGGTGGTCTAAGAAAATTAATGCCAGTTACTCATATTGCATTTTTAATTGCATGTTTAGCCATTGCAGGAATTCCTCCGTTTGCGGGATTCTTTAGTAAGGAAGAAATTTTAACTGCTGCCTTCCATGAAAACAAAATTATTTATGGCATTGCCTTATTTACTGCAGCATTAACTAGCTTTTATATGTTCCGTTTATACTTTAATATATTCTGGAGTAAGGAAGCATCAATTGCAGCTCATGGCAACACAGATCACAATGCGAATACACATAGCAAAGACACTCACGACAATCATGATCATGGTGAAGGCCCATGGGTCATGAAACTACCTCTAATCATTTTAGCTACTTGTGCAGTGGGTGTAGGTTTCATACCCTTCTCTAGTTTAGTTACGTCGGATGGTAAAGCTTTAGAAACACATATTGATTTAGTATTCTCAATTGCTCCTGTTGTGTTATCGATATTAGCTATTTTACTTGCAGCTAGTTTCTATAAAAATCAAAATGAAAAATCTGACAAAGTAGCAAGTGCGTTTGGTGGCTTTTATACAGCTGCATATAAAAAGTTTTATGTTGATGAGGTTTATATTTTCATGACCAAAAGAATAATATTCCCATTCATTGGACAACCTATTGCTTGGGCAGATAAAAATATTGTGGACGGCTTTATGGTATTACTAGCTAAAGTCACCCTAAAAATTTCGGAACTAATTAAAGGATTACAATCAGGAAAGGTTCAAAACTATGCTATGTACTTTTTTGGTGGTGTGGCGATTCTTTCAATATTGATAATCTATATCTGGAAATAAAATTCAAATTAATAGTATACCCTAACGATTTATAAATTTATGAACTTAACATTACTAATATTAATTCCTTTACTTACAGCAGTTGTGATACTGCTGGTGAAAGGATTGCAACAAATAAGAGTTGTAGGCTTAATAGGTTCCGTTGCGCAACTGGGCCTTGCTGGATGGTTGTTAAATTCATTTCTTACAGAAAGAGCCACTGGTAACAAGGCAACCTATTTATTTGAATCGAATCAAACCTGGTTTAAAGCATTAAATATTAATTACCATATAGGAATAGATGGTATTGCGCTAGCAATGATTTTATTAACTTCTTTAATAGTTGTAGCTGGTATTTTAGTTTCTTGGAGTATGGACAAATTAAGTAAGGAATACTTTTTCTTATTGGTTTTATTGAGCATGGGTGCTTATGGCTTTTTTATCTCTTTAGATTTATTCACTTTATTCTTTTTCCTTGAAGTAGCGGTGATCCCTAAATTTTTATTGATAGGAATATGGGGAAGCGGCGATAAAACAAAGAGTGCTATGAAATTAGCCTTAATGTTAATGGCTGGCTCAGCACTCGTAATGGTGGGGTTGTTTGGCGTGTATTACAACACAAATACTTTTGATATTGTACAAATTACGCAACAAGGTATTCCAGTAGGTGTTCAAAAATTCTTTTTCCCATTTGCTTTCTTAGGTTTTGGTGTATTTGCTGCTTTATTTCCTTTCCATACTTGGGTACCAGATGGCCATGCTTCAGCACCAACTGCAGCAAGTATGTTTCTTGCTGGCATTTCTATGAAACTAGGAGGATATGGTTGTTTACGGATTGCCGCTTTAATGCCTGATGCAGCTCATTCATATTCTTGGATAATTATTCTATTAGCAACCATCGCCATTATATACGGAGCGTTTGCAACAATGATGCAAACGGATTTAAAATATATTAACGCTTATTCTAGTATTAGTCACTGCGGGTTTGTGATTTTAGGAATTGGCATGTTGAATAAAACCTCAATTAATGGTGCTGTCATTCAAATGGTATCTCACGGATTAATGACTGCCCTATTCTTCGCAGCTATTGGTATGATTTATAGTAGAACGCACACAAGAATGGTTGCCCAATTAGGTGGCTTATTAAAAGCAATGCCATTTATAAGTACTGTTTTTGTAATCGCAGGATTATGTTCTTTAGGCTTACCTGGATTTAGTGGATTTGTTGCTGAAATGACAGTATTCATGGGCTCCTGGCAAAATCCTAATGGCGCATATCGATTAGCAACCATATTATCTGGTGCTTCCATTGTGGTTACAGCTGTTTATATTTTACGAGCAACAGGTCGCGCTATAATGGGACCTATCAGCACAGAACATGCATTATTAAATGATGCTACTTGGAATGAAAAATTAGCAGCTGTATTATTAATTGCTGGCATTTTAGTAATTGGTTTAGCTCCCTTTTTAATTAACCATTTAATTATGCCAAGTAAGGATGTAATTATGTTGCAAATGGGAAAAGTAAACCTACTTAAATAATTAGAATCTTTAAATGATGAATTATAACATATTAATACAATTAAGACAGGAGTTGGCACTTGGCCTACTCATCTTTATATTGCTCTTTATAAAACTGGGTAAAGATAGAAGTAATGAAAGTATCTTAAACTTTATAAACATCGCCTTACTTATTAATTTAGGTGCAGGTTTTTGTTGCCATGAAACAGGTGCATTATTTAATGGCATGTTTAATACCAATGCGATAATTGTATTTGAAAAGAATTTATTAAACCTTGCTTTATTAATTATTTCCATGCAATCTTATGCATGGTTGAAAATGAATAAAAACTTTATTGAGTTTTACATACTTATTTTTACTTCCTTAATGGGTATGTTCTTCATGATATCTAGTGGTAATTTATTAATGTTCTATTTAGGATTGGAGATGTCCACGATTCCATTAGCAGCAGCTGCAAACTTCGATCTTACAAAACGTAAATCATCGGAAGCAGCTATGAAGTTAATTTTATCATCTGCATTTTCTTCTGCCATATTATTAATGGGTATTTCTTTTATATATGGCACAACTGGAACCTTAACATTCTCCATTTTAACTGCACATATCAATGGTAGTCCATTGCAGTTGTTTGCATTTATTTTATTGATCTCTGGATTTGCTTTCAAAATTTCTGCAGTACCATTTCACTTATGGACAGCAGATGTTTATGAAGGATCCCCAGTTGCAGTAACGGCATTCTTATCCGTGATTTCAAAAGCAGCTGTTCTTTTTACATTAGTGAACTTATTGTACAAAGTACTTACACCCATCGCAGATACTTGGTACTTAGTGCTTGTTGTTTTAGCAGCAGCAACCATTTTAATTGGTAATTTATTTGCCCTACGCCAAGATAATTTCAAACGCTTCTTAGCCTACTCTTCTATTGCACAAGTAGGATTTATATTAATTGGTATTTCAGGAAGCTCTCAAGCAGGTTCAGCCTCCTTGATTTACTTTATTTTAATTTATATTTTTTCTAACCTAGCTGCATTTGGTGTTGTATCAATTGTAAGCGCCTTAACTGGAAAAGAAAACATTTCCGACTTTAAAGGTTTTTATAAAACCAACCCTATGTTATCATGGGTTTTAACGATTGCTTTATTCTCATTAGCGGGTGTACCTCCAACTGCGGGCTTTTTTGGTAAATTGTTTTTAATGATGGCGGGAGCTGCCAAGGGTAATTATGGTATCATTATTTTTGCTGCTTTAAATATGGTTGTTTCATTTTATTATTATTTAAAAGTGGTAAAATCTATTTTCATGGATGAAAACAATACACCTTTAGAAAAACTAGAAGTGCCCACCGTTTCAAAAATAGCCATGTATATATGTGTTGCAGGAGTGATTGTTACAGGACTTGCAAGTGTTGTATACAATTATATTAACGCATTAAGCTTCGGACTTTAAATAAAAGAATTTAATAATTAAGATCAAATAAAGAATAGGCATTTTAATAAATATTTTATGGCAATAAATAAGAATCACGAGTTTGAGGATTTAGATAGTATCAAATGCTCCATTGTTGAAAAAAACGCTTCAGCAGATCGTGTGCAATTTTTAAAGGATTTATTAACCTATAATAAATATGAAGTGGTGGTAGTAGCAAGCACTGCACCTAAAGCAGCAGCGGCTCCTGCACCTGTAGCGACTGTCGAGGGTGAACCGGCTACAGCACCTATAACGGCTCCAGAACCTGTTGCTCCAAGTACTTTTACGATTGGAGTTACTGACTTAAGATTTAATCCAACCAATGCTGTTTTTGGACGCGCACTACATACACCTGATGGGCATATTGTTACATTGGCTTTTTGGAATCAAGAGGAAACTATTTCAAGTGATGAAGTCCCCTATTTTGAGCATAAGAAATAAATAGGTCAATGTATTTTCGTTTCTTTCCTAAATGACTTTTGCAAGTCAAATAATGTATTTTGTAATGTTTCAGGATTCCCTGCGGTAGTTTTCAAAAATGGCAATTCAAATTCATATACCAACGGGCTATCAAGTAAACTAGGATCTTCGTTTTTATTTTTTTGAACAAAAGTGCGTTTCTCCACTTCATCCTTAAAATTGATAACTAATAAGCCCAATTGAGATTTTGAATAATCACTAAATTTCCCTTTCAACTTTACAGCAGTAATATTTGAAGGATCAAAAACAACTGACTCACCATGCTCAGACCTTATCATTGAACTCGAATGCACATCATACTTTTGAGTTGTATAATAAACATATAATACAATTTGGTGCTTATTATTAAGGGTCGCTGATGCATTATTTATATAAGAACTTTCAGTATACAAGTCGTCGCCCAAATAATAGTTGTAATAAATTGACTTATTAATAATTTGCTTTAAATACAATTTTAAAGTCTTTATATTTTCATTAATGTTAGTAGGTGCTGCATCATTTAATTGACCATAGCCGTGAAGGCATAAAACTATTAAAAGGAATAAAACATAAAAACCCTTTTTCATTGCAAGCAAGTTAGGAATGCAATTTCCCTAATTTCAGCGAAAGAATAAACTTTATATTACATTGATTATCAAATAGTTGACATTTTAGTGTGTACATTTTACACTATACCTGGGTTACCTATTTCGTTTTTCTGGATTAATGTGTATGAAAGCAATCATTTATAAGCGCTTAATAGCGCACTTAAGGCAATCACTTTTAGCAAACTTTGGTGCAGTAATACCAGTTAAACTTTGGAATAGAGGACCATTTTAAATTATAAAAGCCGACCCAATTGGGTCGGCTTTTATAATTACAATTAATAGAAGGTTAAGGAGACTAAAATACAATTCCCTCTTCTGCGAATTGCTTACTGAAGTCACCAAAAGTGCCCTCTTTAATAATTTTTCCATCTTTATTGAACCAATCAAAAATAACAAAAGTAATTTTTAATTCTTTTCCTGTCTTTTTGGATGTACCTGTCCATGTCCACCATGATTGAACTACTTTGTCATTACCTTGATCATAAGCCAAGTAATCAGGATATCCAAATTGTTTTACTTTAATATCTTTAAAAAATTTATGGTCAGTATTTAACATTGTTAAATTCTGACTTTTTGTATTCCATTTTTTCATGTCCATTCCTGAAATCCAAAAAACAGCAGAATCGGCATAACATGAATTCCACAAATTTGCATCTTGAGTTACATATCCCTTAACGGTGTTGTTTACAACATCAATAAATGGATGCTTTACGTAAATCGTACCATTCGTTTTTTCAGTTTGAGCAAATGATAGCATTACAATTAATGATAACGCGATCGTAGAAAGTGTTTTTTTCATAATGAGTGTTTTGGTTAAACTAAATATATGATAAAAAAGAGATTATTTATATATAAATGAACACTTATATATTATGATAAGGTTAAGAAGTAAAATATTGTAGCCTAGTCAGGAGTCGAACCTGAGTTTAGCGCTTCGGAAACGCTTGTACTAACCATTGTACGACAAGGCCATAAACAAATTTATTAAAATTGTATTAATAAAAGTTAATGACGCCGAAAAAGCACTTTAATGGCTGCAGGTAAAAAAATGCTGGTTGGCAAGGATCTCATGATTTTGATATCTTCCCAAATGGAAGAAGTGTTGGACAAGAATTTGAAAATTGTTGGAGCCGTATTTTTGTCAAAAATTCTTTTAAATATTTCACCTCCCTCCATTAATTTATTATCGAGTATATAAAGTAATACTGCATCATAAAATGAATGTCTTGTATTGTGAACTTGCGTGTCAATACGAAGTCCGTTTTCTAATTGTTTAATGATTTGTATTACCTGTTTTTGAATAAACTGAAACGCATATCCAGTGCTTGCTTTAACTGCATTTCCCAATGTTCCAATGACATAAATGTTTCCCTCAGTTTTTGCGAAGCTTTTTGAAGTCATTGGAATCGCACCTATTTCTTCATGTATGATTTGATAATTTTTATGGGGGTAATTTAAATGTAAATAAGACTTGATTTCAGTCTCATATTCAGTTACACTTAAAATATCTTTAGAGAATAAAGTGTATTCTACTAATGCTTTATGGTCATTTAATGGCAGCTGATACATAAATGCTGTAGCTTGATGCTGATCCACATTAAAATCCATTAACCTTGCTTCCATTTCATTGAAAACAGGTTCATCAAACTGAATTAACCAACCTTTAAAATGTTGCCATAAAAAAGGGTTACTTAAATTAGATTGGCTAATCGAAAATAGTTTCTCTTGCTGCAATATACTTGAAAAGACTTTTTTCCCAAGTGCGTTACCTCCGTCCCATTCAACAACTACTTGATTATTCTGATTATCTAACAACTGAATAGAAGACTCCATCCAATGTACATTTTCAAACCCTTTTGCATATGAAATTACAAAGGTGTAAAAATCCTCACCTTGTATCATTTTATATAAATATGGATCAGTAGCAAGCACCTTCGAAAACGATTCCTTATGTACTGAAATTTGCTCCCATTTTTTACAGACCAAATTTTCAAAAATACCCTTCCCCTCTTCCCAAAAGCACCAAGTACGATCATTGGCCTTTGAAAAAGATTTATCAATAACTAATATTGATTGTTTATTTAAAGAAGGAGATTTTAAAATGGCGTATAGCAAGGACAATCCTGCACAACCCGCTCCTGCAATAATTATATCGTAAACGGTTTGTTGAGTGACATTTTCAGTATTGACCTGCATTTCAATAGGGAATTAAATTATCCTTTAGCTTGAATGCGCTCATCCTGTCTTACTTTATCCCAATATTTTTTGGCTACAATTAACATACCATAACTTTCACCGTCCTCTTTTCCTATATGCTTATGGTGCATTTTATGCGCCCATCTAATGGCTTTGATATACCTATTATTTGATTTAGTAAACCATTTAATGCGTTGGTGTATGATTACTTCATGCACAATAAAATAAGCAAAGCCATACATTGCAACACCTGTACCTATACCTGCAACCCATAATGGGCCAACAAAATTTCCATAAAATATACAAGCCATACTAGGAATAGCGAAAATCAAAAAGAAAGCATCATTTTTCTCGAAGAAATGACCTGTTGGTTGATGATGATCTTCATGCAAATACCACAAAAATCCATGCATTACAAAACGGTGCGTTAACCATGTAATTCCTTCCATAATAGCAAATGTCAATAATGCAACTCCAATGAAAATCATAATTATCAATTTTAGAATGTAAAGTTACTACAACAAATTTAACTGGCTACGAATTTTCGCTTTAGCAAATATGAAAAGTTTGCCATAATCTGGAATTCGAATGCGTGTTTGTAAAATAGAATGATGTTGCGTTTTTTTAATTTTTTTAAATAAAGAATAATAGTATTTAAAAGCAGTATAAACACCAAATCTAGCTTTAATCGGTAGTTGTTTAATGCCTGAAAGCGCTTCCTCAAAGTCCTTTTGTATATCGGCTTCAATGATAGCTTTGTCCTCCTTAGTGAAGTTTTTAAAATCACAGTTTGGGAAATACATTCTTTCCAAACCTTCATAATCAGCCTTAATGTCTCTTAAAAAATTTACTTTTTGAAATGCTGCACCTAAACTTTGTGCTGATGGTTTTAGTTTTTCATACAATTCAATATCGCCATTACAAAAAATGTAAAGACACATTAAGCCCACTACTTCAGCACTACCATAAATATATGTTTGATAGGAATCCACTGTATATTCCTGCTGACTTAAATCCATCTCCATGCTTTTTAAAAAAGCAATTAATAAATTTTTATCAATTCCATATTTATTAAAGGTAATTTGGAAGCGATGTAAAATAGGATTTAAACTAATTCCATCTGATAATGCAGTGAAAGTATCTTCTGTAAATTTCTTGAGTAAAGTTGGTTTATCAAATTCATGAAAGGTATCTACAATTTCATCAGCAAAACGAACAAAACCGTATATATCATAAATGGGTTGACGTAAGTCAACATGCAATAATCTTATAGCCGACGAAAAACTTGAGCTATATCGCAAAGTAGTATACTTACTTGTATGCGCAGTTACTTCATTATATAATTGATACGACGACATTTAATTATTTTTAAATTCATGGTTAATTAATCCGGCCACAACCTCTCCACTAATTAAACTTGGTGGAACACCGGGACCAGGAACTGTTAATTGACCAGTGTAATATAAGTTTTTTACCTTTTTACTTTTACAAGAAGGCTTTAAAATTGCAGTTTGTAATAAAGTATTTGCCAATCCATAAGCATTTCCTTTAAAAGAATGATATTCAGATTTAAAATCAGCTACTGCAAAGGAGCGTTTATATACAATCGAGTCGGATATGGATTGACCCCATTTTTGCTCTAATCTTTTAATAAGTTGCTGAAAATACTTTTCACGAATTTCTTCGGTATCCCCTTCAAGTCCTGCGGCAACTGGAATTAACAAAAACAAATTCTCCATCCCCTCAGGTGCAACAGTGGCATCCGTCACTGAAGGCACACTCGCATAAAACAACGGATTACTAGGCCAAGCAGGGTTGGTATATATTTCTTTTCCATGTACCCCAAAATCAGTATCAAAAAATAACGAGTGATGGGTTACACCATGCAATTTTTTATTAAGCCCTACATAATATAATAAGGAACTTGGCGCAAGGAGTCTGCTATCCCAATAAGAAGCAGTATAAGACTGATATTTTGTATCTAATAATTGAGTCTCAATATGATGGTAATCACCCGCTCCAACAACTGCATCAAAAGCATGAATGCTTTGTTCATTGGTCAACTTATTTATGGAACTAGCATTCACTGCTATTCCATTTTGTACTTGTATGCTAGTTACTTGTTCCCCGAATTTAAATTTCACACCCTGTTCTAATGCTACCTTATACATAGCATTCACAATACTATACATTCCAAATTCAGGATACCATGTGCCACCCTTAATATCAGCATAGTTCATTAAGCTATATAAAGCAGGGGTTTTTTCTGGTAATGCTCCTAAAAATAAAACAGGGAACTCCATGAGCATTTGAATATGTGGATGCTTAAAAAAACGTGCAATATGTTTCTTCATAGATTGGAAAATATCCAATTTGAAAACGCCTTTTATTACATCCCATTCAATAAATTCTATGAGTGACTGACCAGGTTTATGTACGAGTTTACCTACACCAACTTCATACTTATATTTAGCCTCCTCCATGAATTTATCCAAGGCCTTGCCTGCACCTGGTTCAACAGATTCTAATAAGTTTTGTAATGCTGCGTAATTCGAAGGTATGTCCCAAGTGTTGGTATCAAAATATACGCGATACGAAGGATCCAGTCTTTTTAGTGCATAATAATCGGAAACTTTCTTTCCAAAATTTGAAAAGTATTTTTCAAAAACATCTGGCATCCAATACCAACTTGGGCCCATGTCAAAAACAAAACCTTGCGCTTCAAATTTTCTTGCTCTTCCACCTGGCAAATCGTGCTTTTCTAAAACCGTAACATCCCAACCTTTATTTGCTAAAAAAGTAGCCGCTGATAGACCCGCAAATCCAGCACCAATAACTAAGGCTTTTTTTGGGGTAACCATATTTGTATTAATATCTTTCAATTTTTTGTTTCAAAATTTTTCTTGCAAAGTGAATTCGACTTTTGATAGTTCCTAATGGCTCACCAAGCTCATCTGCAATTTCATTGTATTTATATCCCTCAAAATACAAATTAAATGGGATTCTAAATAATTCAGGTAATTCAAAAATCATTTGA
>Ga0209191_1002163_pt1 | contig 12390 bp, 8 predicted proteins | sample S_130626_EF_Meta_FD_187320 | JGI IMG/M metagenome (GOLD analysis project Ga0209191, IMG submission 187320) | Freshwater microbial communities from Lake Simoncouche, Canada to study carbon cycling - S_130626_EF_MetaG (SPAdes) (version 2) | ecosystem: Environmental > Aquatic > Freshwater > Lake ... | reverse complement strand
AGACCCTGAACCAGTCTGGTTTAAAAGAATTTAGAGCAATAGGATGGCAAAGACAATTGCATTTATTTGAAGTGCCATTTTATTATATCGAATATGGTATTGCACAATTAGGTGCGATAGGCATGTGGATGCAATACCAAAAAAATCCTAAACAAGCTTTAGAAAATTACATGAATGCTTTAGCTTTAGGCGGAACAAAAACATTACCTGAATTGTATCAAACTGCTGGCTTGGAATTTAATTTCTCACCAGCTTATGTCAAAAATTTAATGGAATTCACCAATCAAGAATTAGAAAATTTATACCAATAATTTTAAAAATTGAATCAAATGAAAAAAATAACTACTGTAATTTTATTGAGCATGTTCACATTGGTTGTTGCAGCACAAAAACCTAGTACTGCACCTACTGGCAAATCAGATCCTGTGATGCCAATTTATTTAGTGGATGGCGTGGAAACACCTTATGCTAAAGTGGTTAAAATCAATACAGCACTCATTGCTTCTATGGATGTATACAAAGGTCCTGACGCTATTGCAAAATTTGGAGCAAAGTATAAACATGGAATTGTCTTGGTGAAATTAAAAAAGTCAACGAAAAAATAAATGACTATTCATAATGATAGTAAAAAAAAGACCTCGATGTTTCGAGGTCTTTTTTTTATGCGTTGTTTCCATTTTCTGAACTAGGCCCTTCGGGTCGAGGTCCATTATTTGGACGAGGTCCATTTGGTCCGTTTTGGTTCGGTCCTTGCGGACGCGGTCCGTTTGGTCCTTGTGGTCGAGGTCCATTATTTGGACGAGGCCCGTTATTTGGACGCGGACCATTGTTTGGTCCCTGAGGACGTGGACCGTTATTTGGACGTGGACCGTTTTGATTTGGTCCTTGTGGACGAGGTCCATTTTGATTTTGTCCTTGTGGTTCTCTATAATTTCTTTGTTGATCTCTTCTGCGTCGATCGTTTTTTTCTAATGAACGTAAACTTATCTGACCTACTAGTTCTACAAATTCTGGTTCTACTTCTTTGTTTTTACTAGTGATTTCTACCGCTTCCAATTCTTCTACAGCAACACCTTGTTGATTCAGTCTTTTAATTTCTTTTACGCGTTCTATAGTTAGCGGATAATGTTTGGTATTGTTAGGAAGGGTATACCACATTAAATTTTTGAAAATATCTTTTTTGATTAAAAACGCTGTACCCATTGCTGTTTGCAAATTGTCTGCATAATCAGGAAATGCTTGTAATGCATCTAAATAAGTATCTAATTCAAAATTCAAACAACATTTCAAACGGCCACATTGACCACTTAATTTTGTTTGATTGATGGATAAATTTTGGTAACGTGCAGCAGTGGTGTTGACACTTTTGAAATCATGCAACCAAGTACTACAACAAAGTTCGCGACCACAACTTCCAATACCACCCACTTTTGCCGCTTCTTGACGAATACCAATTTGACGCATTTCAACTTTTACTTTGAACTCTCCTGCGAAAATTCGGATGAGTTCTCTAAAGTCAATACGGTCATCTGCAGTATAAAAGAAAGTACCTTTCTTGCCATCGGCCTGTAATTCAATCTCACTTAATTTCATCTGCAATTTCAAGTCTCTTGCATGTGCCCTGCTTCGAGCCAACATATCTGATTCTCTACTTTTGCTTATTTTAAAGGTCTCAATATCTTTATCTGTACTTGCTCTAAGGATCTTTTTGATATCTGGATGAAATTCATCCGTACCGCTTTTCTTCAATTGTAAACGAACCAATTCTCCAGTCAAAGAAACTTCTCCAACGTCGAAGCCGTTCACGCCTTCCACTGTTACATAATCTCCTTTTTCAAAAATTTGGAAAGTAGGGTTTCTAAAAAAATCTTTTCGGCTTCCTTGTTTAAAGCTTACTTCTACCACCCTGCATTGACTAGCTGCATCGTCTACAGGTAAGTCACGTAACCAGTCATGTACATTTAATCTATTACATCCACCTGTACTACAGCCTCCATTACTTTTGCAGCCGTTGGGCGTACCCGTGCCGCATGATCCACATCCCATATATTCTAAGTTCTAACTGTTATTAATTGAAATACCCGACACCCAGTTCCTTCATATCCCGGTTCACTCGATTGGGGTCTATGTCAAAATTAAGGTTTTGTTCCGAATGATATGATAGAACTTGATGCCCATTGCCATAAATAACATCTTGGCATTGGCATTTCGCTCTATATAATAGACCGCTTTGTCCAATTCTTGTATAATGGCCTCTAATTGACCGACCCCGGCAATTTTATTGATTCTAATTGCAAAATCCTTTAAATCTGGGTCTAAAGGCAGGTCTGCACCCAAAACCTTGATCCGAATGCTCTGCTCAAGCAAGTGGTTAAAGTATTTCAGGAATTGTTTTTGTTGCTCCCTACCCAATTTGCTGACCTCGTCTACCCATTTCATTTGGGCCAATGGGCCATTTTTAAGGATGGCATTGAGCCAGTCCCTAATCTGGTCTAAAAAATCGCTATCACTATGTTGTATTAAATGAAGCGCCTCTCTATAATTGCCATCCGACATTGCCGCTATAAGCTGTGCTTTTTCTGGACTTAATTTTGCCCTATCCTCCAATGCCGCTGCAATGTCTGCATTCGTTAATCTTGGTACACGAATAAACTGGCATCGACTTAGGATGGTTGGAAGGATCTGTTCCTCGGAATTGGCCACCAATAAAAAGATGGTATCAGCTGGTGGTTCCTCAATGAGTTTTAATAATTTATTCCCTTCCTTTCCTAAATATTCTGGCATCCACATCACAAGCACTTTGAAAGGGCTTTCAAAACTTTTGAAACTTAATTTTTTTATAATTTCAGCACATTCGTCTGCACTAATATTGCCTTGTTTATTTTCTGCTTTGATGAATTGCAACCAGTCAAATACATTGCCATAAGGATAGCCCTGAACAAATTCCCGCCACTGCTCCATGAAATTTGCACTGATATTTTTTTGACCTGGTTTTTCGGTGATGGTTGGAAAAGAAAAATGCAGGTCCGGGTGCATCAACTGATTCGCGCGCTGGTAAGCAGGCAAGTCTGCAATGGCATCTGGTTCGTTGTAAGTATGGACTTGTTTTGCAAGCGCATTTGGGTCTGCAAACATATCCAAGACTTGGTTGGTGGTTGCAGGGGAACTCACTAAATATTGAGCAAATGCAATGGCAAGGGGCAGTGCGCCGGATCCTTCTGGTCCCACAAATAATAGGGCATGGCTCAATCTTTGGTGTTGAACCATCTCTACTAACTGTTGCTTTAATTTTTCTTGACCAATAATATCGCGCAATAACATGCAGCGAAGATAGGACTTCCTAGGGTAAGCGACTTATTTTAAGTAATTCAAAATTGCGTCGCTATCTGGTTTTACATTGCTTGGAAAATAAGCCAACATCTTACCATTTTCATCCAGTAAAAATTTATTGAAATTCCATCCGATGGACGCATCTAAAACGCCATTTTTTGTCTTTTGTGTTAACCATTGGTAGATCGAAGATTGATCCGTACCCTTTACGTCTACTTTATCGGCTAGTGGAAAAGTAACACCATAATTTTTTTCACAGAATTCCACTATTTCAGCATTCGAGCCTGGTTCTTGTCCACCAAATTGATTGCATGGAAAACCAATGATCACTAATTTGTCTTTGTATTGACTATACACTTTTTGCAATGAGGCATATTGAGGCGTATAACCACATTGACTTGCTGTGTTAACCACCATGATTTTTTTGCCTTTGTATTTTGACAAATCAATCTGACCACCGTCAATGCTTTTAACTTTAAAGCTATGGATGCTTTGCGCATTTGTGAATAAGCTGCAAGCAACAAATAAGAAACTTAATATCGTTTTCATAATCAATAATTGAATGTTTGAAGTAATAAATATAACAAGAAATCAATCAAAAAGTTGACGGGATTGATGACTAAAAAATCTAATTAGAGTGTATAAGCGGCCACGGCAATCGAAACGGATGCAGGCGACCCAGTCATCAAGCTTGCAACGGCGGCTTCTAAAGTAGCTCCGGTGGTTAAAACATCGTCCACAAGTAAAATATGTTTCCCTTCAATATTCGTTGGTTTTTGTAAAAAAAAGAGGTCGGGTAATTGCTGCAGCCTTGCTTTTCTACTTTTCTTTGTTTGTGAATTGGACCAGCTTTTTTTGATTAAAACATCGTTGAGCATTGGCCTATGCCAAACTTGCTGCATCCCAATTGCAATCACTTCGCTCTGATTAAAGCCTCTAGTATTGATTTTGGAAGCGCTAATTGGAATCGGAATGATTAAATCAATCTGTTTAAATTTTTCTTCAACTGCAATGGCTTCGCCCATTAATTTTCCAAATAAAATTCCTACTTTTTTATTGTGATGGTATTTTAATTCTGTGATCAGTGTTTGTACTAAACTATCCTTTGTAAAAAATAATAGTGCACCAGCATGTTGAATAGCTGCCCTGCCCCAAAATATTTTTTCAATTGGATTTTCGTTGATACTAAAAAAATCAGTTGTTGGCAAATCTTGGATGCACTTAGGACATAAAGGCATATTTTTTTCAACTTGATCTGTGCCACATCCAAAACAAATCTGTGGATACAATAAATGCAAAAAAGCATTTAGATAGTTTCGTATACCGTCAAAAATTTTCAAGATTAGAAAAATAATCGATAGGCTTCATCTACTCGCTCTACAGGAATAATTTCGATACTATGTTTTTTTGTATCAATTCCTTTGGTGTTGAATCCAGAAATAATAATTTTTTCAAATCCTAATTTTTCTGCTTCTGCAATGCGTTGTTGAATTCTGTTAACAGCGCGAATTTCTCCATTCAATCCGACTTCTCCTGCAAAGGAAATACCCTGAGGTAATGGGATATCTTCGTAGGAAGAAAGCAATGCAAGAATCACAGCAAGGTCCAATGAAGGGTCTTCTATTTTAAGTCCACCTGCGATATTGACAAAAACATCTTTCATGCCAAACGCAAACCCACCGCGCTTTTCCAACACCGCTAATAATAATTGTAATCTTCTTAAATCAAATCCAGTGACTGTTCTTTGAGGTGTGCCATACACACTTTGTGTTACTAAAGCTTGCACTTCAATTAACAATGGACGCATCCCTTCCATCGCTGCCGCAATGGTACTTCCACTCAGTGAATCGTTTCTTTGTGCAATTAAAAATGCAGAGGGGTTGGTTACTACTTTCATACCCGTTCCCGTCATTTCATAAATACCTAATTCGCTGGTGCTACCAAATCTATTTTTTAAAGTACGCAACATTCTATACGCATAATGACGATCCCCTTCAAATTGTAAAACTGTATCCACCATATGTTCTAAAATTTTTGGTCCAGCAATAGAACCTTCTTTAGTGATATGGCCAATTAAAAAAACTGGTGTGCCTGTTTCTTTTGCAAATCTTTGAAATTCTGCAGCAGTTTGTTTGATTTGTGAAATACTTCCAGCAGCGGCATCAATTAAATTGGATTCAAGTGTTTGAATTGAATCAACAATTACCACAGTTGGTTTTAATTTTTTTATGGCTTTAAAAATCGCTTGCGTATGTGTCTCGGTCAGTAAATAAAAATGATCATTCTCCAAACTCAATCGGTCGGCACGCATTTTAATTTGCTGAATACTTTCCTCGCCACTGATATACAAAACAGTTTGATCCTTCATCATTAAACCTTGTTGTAAAAACAAGGTACTTTTTCCAATGCCTGGTTCCCCTGCAATAAGTACGATTGAACCTAGCACAATGCCACCTCCTAAAACACGGTTTAATTCCGGGTCTGAGCTGTCTATTCTTTTTTCTGATTGGCTTTGCACTTCATTGATCGCAATGACTTCGGTCCCTTTTTGCGTTAAGGCATAATCTTCCCATGTTTGGGTGTTCCCCTTGCCTTTGTCAATCACTTCCTCTGTAAAAGTATTCCATTCGTTACAGGCTGGGCATTTTCCAACCCATTTTGCGGACTCATAGCCACAATTGGTACAAAAAAAGGCAGATTTTGACTTACTCATGGCGTAAATATAGGCCGAAATCCCTTTTTGTTTCATCGTATTTGCCGAAAATCAAACATAAACGTAGATCGTATAAATTAATTTACTTATATGTAAGTAAAAATCATTTTCTCAATACAAAATTTCAAAAAAAAGGGTAACAATTGCTTAATACTATTAAATTTTTGTTAAATTGCCTTTCAATCCAATATGGTTTTTTCAAAAAAATAAATTCTATGATGAAAAAATTCTTTCTATTGAGTTTTCTTGCCTCCTTTTTGATGATTGGAGTAGCAATAGCTCAAAACACAACAGTCAATGGTAAGGTTACCGACGAGTCAGGTGCTCCAATTGCAGGTGCAAGTGTACTTGTTAAAGGAACTAAAGCAGGAGTTAACTCTGATGCTCAAGGTAATTTCACAATTGCAGTTCAAGCAAACAAAGTATTAGAAGTAGTAGCAGTTGGTTACGAAAGCCGTCAGGTTTCTACCAACGCGAAGTCTTTTTTAATTGTACTGAAACAGGACGTAAAATCACTTTCTGAAGTGGTTGTAACTGGTTTTGGTGGATCGTTAATTAAAAAAGAATTAACAGGAAATATTGCGCGCGTTAAAGGTAAAGACATCGAGTACATGCCAACACCAAGTGTGGATGCGGCATTACAAGGTAAAGCTGCGGGTGTATTCGTTAATAGCCAATCTGGTAAATTAGGTCAAGCAGTTACAGTGAGAATTAGAGGTAACTCTTCTATCTCTGCATCTAGCCAACCTTTATATGTATTAGATGGTATCCCAGTTACAGCTGGTGACCAATCTACTTATGGTGGTGACATGAACCCTTTAACAGATTTGAACCCGAATGATATCGAGTCTATCGAAGTTTTAAAAGATGCATCTGCAGGTGCGATCTACGGATCTCGTGCTGCGAATGGTGTGGTTTTAATTACAACTAAAAGAGGTAAGGCTGGAAGAACTCAAATTACTTTCAACTTGCAAACTGGTCAATCAGAAGCAACCAAGAGAGTAAGAATGTTGAATTCAACTGAGTACAATGAGTTAGCTATGGAAGCTGCTAAGTATTCTGATGATGCAGAAGGCATTCCTTATAACGATCCATCTAGCTACACCTCATACATGAAAAATGACATCATGAGCTACCATAGCTATGGTGAGTGGGATAAAGATCCAAGTAAATCTTACGATTGGCAGGATCAAGCTTTCCAAAAAGGCGAATACCGCCAAGCTGATTTACAAATCAGAGGTGGTAATGATAAAACGAAGTTCTTTTCTTCTTTCCAACATTTAGACCAAGGTGGTACAATCGTTGGTAACAATATAAGCAGAACAACAGGTCGTTTGAATGTAGACCAACAAGCAAATAGCTGGTTAGACTTGGGCGTTTCTTTAAGTTTATCTAGAACATTTAACCGTCGTTTACCAGGTGATAATGCGTTTTCAAACCCATTACAGTCTGCAGCATTATTGCCAATGACACCATTCTTAGATCCAACAACTGGTTTACCAGCAGGTACGCCTCCAGGTGATGTAAACGTTGGTTTATATTTTAATCCAAGAATTCAAATTGACTACGCTAGATATGTGCAAGATGTATACAGAACCTTTGGTAACACTTATTTCAAAGTAAAATTATTACCAGGTTTAACTTTCCAATCTGAATTTGGTTTAGACTTCTTAAGCCAAAACGAAGAGCGTTATTACCAAACACAAACTGTTAGAAATACAAGTTCTGCAACAGGTGAGGGTGTGAACACAGGTGCGTTCATTACCAACTATAATACCAACAGTTATTTCAACTATAATAAAGTAGCTGGTAAGCATAATTTTGCTGCTACTTTAGGTATGCAATACCAACAATCTCAAGCGAAATACAACAGTACAACTGGTACTGGTTTCCCTTCTGATTCTTATCAAAAAATTGCAAGTGCGGCTACTAAGTCTGGTGGTAGTTCTTCTCAATCAGATTTCAGATTCTTATCTTATTTCTTAAGATCTAATTATACTTTCAATGAAAAGTATATCGTTTCTGCAAGTGGTCGTATCGATGCCTCTTCTAGATTTGGTAAGAACGCTAGAACAGGTTTCTTCCCAGCGGTTTCTGCTGGTTGGATCTTGTCTAACGAAAAATTCTTGATGGATAACAAAGTAGTTAGCTTCTTAAAGGCAAGAGCTTCTTATGGTATCGTGGGTAACTCTGAAATTGGTAACTTCCCTCAATTAGGCTTGTTTAGTGGTGATGCAGGTTATGCAGGTGCTGCTGGTCAAAGACCTTCTCAATTAAGAAATGATAATTTACAATGGGAAACAACTAGTCAATTAGACGCGGGTATCGATTTCGGTTTATTCAATAACAGAATCTCTGGAGAAATCGATTACTACGTAAAAAATACAACTGGTTTATTATTAAACGTAAATATCCCTGCTACAACTGGTTTCTCTAGCATGGTGAAGAACGTTGGTAAATTAGAGAACAAAGGTTTTGAATTTGTATTGAATACACAAAACTTTGTAGGTGCTTTCAAATGGAATACAAGCTTTAACGTAGCATTGAACCAAGGTAAAGTAACTGATATCCAAGGTCAAGTAATTGAAGGTGGAGTTGGTAGCATGAACCGTGTTCAAGAAGGATATGCAATTGGTGTTTTCTATACTGCAGAGTGGGCTGGTGTTGATCCTGCAAATGGTAACGCCTTATGGTATAAGAATACAAAGTTAGCTGACGGAACGCTTGATCGTACTACTACTAGCGTATTCAGTCAAGCACAAAGAGTGGTAACTGGTAACCCGAATCCAGATGTGATTTTAGGTTTAACGAATAATTTCTCTTATAAAGGCTTTGATGTAACTGTATTCTTTAACGGTGTTTTAGGTAACGAAAATAATATCTACGGTATGGGTCGTTATTCTTCTGCAAGTATGCGTTATGAAGACAACCAAACTTATGATCAAATGGCACGTTGGCAAAAGCCTGGTGATATCACAAATATCCCACAAGCTAGATTGTTCTATAACAATGGTGCTCAAATCAGTAGCCGTTATATCGTAGATGGTTCTTATATCCGTTTAAGAACAGCTTCAATTGGTTATACTTTTGATTCTAAAAAATTAAACAAGCTTAAACTTGAGAAAGTAAGAGTGTATGTATCTGGTCAAAACTTATTGACTTTCACAAAGTATCCTTATTGGGATCCAGAAGTTAACGCCGATGATTTTGATTCTAACATCGCAAAAGGTAGTGACTTCTACACACCGCCACAACCAAAAACTATCTTGTTTGGCGTAAACATTAATTTCTAATTCGTTAATAAAGCATTTTATGAAAATATATAACAAAACAATAAACAAATACTTAGCTGCTATTTTGTTTACAAGTATACTTGCTACGGCTTGCGAAAAGCGTCTGGACGTTTTCCCGTACCAAAGTATCGCAGATGACAAAGCTTTGTTGTCTGAAGGTGACGTAAATGTAACTTTAATAGGTGCCTATGATGGTGCTCAAGCTGCTACTGTTTACGGTGGAGATATCATGGTATTGAACGAATTAATCGGTAATGGTGAGAATATCACATTTACTGGTACTTTCGCAGGTTTATCTGACGCCTATAAGGCACAGATGGTTGCGAACAATGGTAATGCATTGGGTACTTGGACGTCTGCTTACAGTACGATCAATCGTATTAACAATGTATTGTCTGCAGTTGATAAAGTAACTTCTTCTGCTGCTAAGAAAAATTCGGTAGAAGGACAAGCCTTATTTTTAAGAGGTTCTCTTTATTTTGAATTGGTTAAATTATTCGCTAAGCCTGTAGGTGATGGCGATTTTAATGCCAACCCAGGTGTGCCATTGGTGTTAACACCAACTGGTAACGTAACTGAAGCAGATTATAAAGCTAGAGCATCTGTGAAAGCAGTATACGATCAAGTAATTGCTGATTTAACGAAAGCAGAATCTTTATTACCTTCTTCTAATGGCTTCTATGCAACTAAATGGTCAGCGGCTGCTCAATTGTCTAGAGTGTATTTAGCATTGAAGAATTATACAGAAGCTGGTGCTGCTGCGAACCGTGTGATTTCGGGTAGCGGTAAAACTTTAGCGACTGAGATTGGTAAAAACTGGTTCACATTTATCAACAATGGTGGTTCAACACCTGGAGAATATTTATTCTCAATGAAAGTAACTGCACAAGACGGTACCAATGCATTGAATACTTATTTTGGTAGAACAATTAGTACTTATCCTGGTTCAGCTGGACGTAGTGATTGTAAAATTAAAGCAGCACATTTAACACAGTACGAAACTGGAGATAAAAGAAAAGATTATTTCGTTTTATCTGGTGGTAACTATTATACCTTGAAGCATTTAGATCGTTTTGGTGATGTGCCTGTGGTGCGTTTATCTGAAATGTATTTAACTAGAGCAGAAGCAAACCAAAGAAACACAACTGTTGTGGGTGCTACTCCATTAAGTGATGTGAATGCAATTCGCACTAGAGCTGGCTTACCTGCTTTAACTGCAGTTACATTGGCAGATATCTTAAAAGAAAGAAGATTAGAATTGGCTTTCGAAGGACAATTCTTACCTGATTCTAAAAGAACACAAACTGCTGTTGGTACATTGGCTTGGAATTCTCCAAAGTTAATCTTGCCTATCCCTCAAAGAGAGATGGACGTGAACAAGCAATTGGTTCAAAACGAAGGTTATTATTAATCCAAACTGGATGTTATAAAAAAAAGACCCCGAAAATTCGGGGTCTTTTTTTATGGCTACTTTAAACTTTTTATAGGAAATATTAAAAATTAAGTTTTATAACTTAATTTCTTCCATTTGATCATCTAGGAATTTGTATTCCACCAAATGACTTGTATTGGAAGCCTGTGATTGTAACTTTAATTTGTACTTCTTTTTCCAACGCTTGATGATGCTATTAAAGATCCCCTTTGTCAAATGTGAGTGAATGATAGGATGTACTAGAATCGTCAGTTTATGATGACCATGTGTGGCTAAATAAGCCAGTTTCTTTTCCATCTCATCTTCCAATAACAAAGAAGCTGTAATGGTACCTGTACCTGAACAAGCAGGGCAGTCCTCGGAAGTATTGATATTCACTTCTGGTCTGATTCTTTGTCTAGTAGCTTGTAAAAGGCCAAATTTTGAAATTGGTAAAATAGAGTGTCTAGCTCTATCAGTTTTCATATAACCTTCTAAGGCTTCTTGTACTTTCTTTCTATTTTCTGGCAATTTCATGTCAATAAAATCAATGACAATAATGCCACCTATATCTCTAAGTCTTAATTGCCTTGCAATCTCTTCTGCGGCCTCTAAATTTGTTTGTAAGGCATTTTCCTCTTGGTTATTACTTACGCTCTTAAATCCACTATTAACGTCCACTACATGCAATGCTTCGGTATGTTCTATAATCAAATAAGCCCCACTGTTTAGGTTAATGGTTTTCCCAAAAGAGGATTTCACTTGTTTGGTAATAGCATATTGGTCAAAGATCCCAATATCTCCAGTATGTAAACTGATGATATTAGATTTATGCGGCGCAATTCTTTGTAAGTAGCTTAATGTGATATCATAAATCTTTTTGTCATTCACCACAATCTTATTAAAGTCCTCACTTAAGAGGTCTCTTAAGATACTAGTCGTCTTACTTTCTTCATTCATGATACGCGTTGGAGACACTGCACCCTTTAAGTTGGACTGTATATTTTTCCAGTTAGTCTCTAAAGTCAGTAAATCCTCATGCAGCTCTGCAGTGGTCTTGCCTTCGGCAGCGGTTCTTACTATCACGCCAAAGTTTTTTGGACGGATAGACTCCATCATTTTCTGAAGACGTTTGCGTTCATCAGAGGAATGTATTTTTTTAGATACAGCAACAATTTCATTGAATGGGGTGAGCACTACAAAACGACCGGCTAGTGAAATTTCACATGTTAATCTTGGTCCTTTTGCTGCAATAGGTTCTTTTAAAATCTGCACCAATATATTTGGCTTGCCATTTAAGACTTCGCTGATTTTACCTGTCTTTACAATCTCAGGTGCCGACTCAAACTTAGCAAAATCAAATTGATTATGTTGGTCGTTCATCGCATCATGCGTGAACTTAATAATGGATTTGATATATGGGCTAAGGTCGGTATAATGCAGGAATGCATCTTTATCAAATCCCACATCTACAAATGCGGCATTCAATCCTGGTATGATTTTTTTCACTTTTCCAAGATATAGATCACCCACAGCAAAGCGGGCATCAATCTTTTCATTGTGAATTTCTACCAATTTCTTTTCTTCTAAAAGGGCAATTTCAACCCCATCAGGAGAACTATTAATAATTAATTCTTTATTCA
>Ga0209191_1002161_pt1 | contig 12396 bp, 17 predicted proteins | sample S_130626_EF_Meta_FD_187320 | JGI IMG/M metagenome (GOLD analysis project Ga0209191, IMG submission 187320) | Freshwater microbial communities from Lake Simoncouche, Canada to study carbon cycling - S_130626_EF_MetaG (SPAdes) (version 2) | ecosystem: Environmental > Aquatic > Freshwater > Lake ... | reverse complement strand
AGACTTTGCTCAACTTATTAGTAGTAATGTAAGTCAGTATAACGGTGTAGGTGACCTACATATTACACACGAAGGAATCTTTGATGCAAAAGGTAAGCCCGTTAAAGACAAAAAGACCGGCGAACCCAAGCCGGCGCAAGATCCAGAATGGATGCTGTTTGAAAAATGTATGCGTGGTGATACCAGTGATAATGTCTTCTCGGCGTATCCAGGTGTGCGTACTAAAGGTTCTAAAAACAAAGTTGGTCTTACTGAAGCGTTCGAAGACCGTAAGTCCCGCGGATTTGCGTGGAACAATCTCATGCTTCAGAGGTGGGTTGATCACAATGGACAAGAACACCGTGTCCTAGAAGACTATCAGCGTAATGTGCAATTATGCGACTTAACTGCACAACCTGAGGACATTAAATCTAAAATTAAAGAAACAATCCAAATAAATTCTGAACCAAAAACTGTAGATCAAGTTGGTATTAGGATGCTTAAATTCTGTAATGCTTGGGATATGAAAAAAATTGCAGACAATATACAATCGTATGCAGAACCTTTTCAAGCAAAGTATCCGGCTACAAAAGCCGCAGTAAATTTATTTGAAGGATGATATGAGGCAAGCACATAGCGTAAAAAAAGTAGTAATTGTCGGTGGTGGAACTAGTGCATGGCTAACTGCCGGTTGTTTATCATATCAAAAACCGCACTATGAAATTACAGTAGTTGACAAAGAACTCGGAACTCCTGTAGGGGTAGGAGAAGGTACCTTACTTGGATTTGCTGATATAATGTTAAAGAGTGGATTTAGCATCAAGGATTGGTTTTTTGAAATCGATGCTACTTTTAAATCTGGTATTCTTTTTCCAGGATGGACAAAAGACGGAACTGATGTGTGGCATTCATTTATATTCCCACATTATACTAACACAAATATTTCAAGTTTAGATTTATGGTCAAAGCATCAACACTTAGATCTTAAAACCAATGCCTTAGCATTGTATGATGTATCTATTAATCTTAAAAAAGTCGATCGTGATACATTACTCCGATATGCATATCATATCGATTGTGGAAAATTAGTTACATTTATACAAAAGAAAATTATAGGCATTCGTAACGTATCAACTATTAAATCAGAAGTTGTTGAAATACAGAGAAAAAAAAATAACGTATCTAAGCTAATTTTAAAAGACGGGCAAGAAATAACTGCAGATTTGTTTATCGATTGTACTGGGTTTAAAGGTATGCTAAACGAATCCCCCGATCGAGTAACATTAGAAAATCGATTATGGTGTAATACTGCGGTTGCTGGTCATGTGCCTTATATCGATAAAGATAAAGAAATGAATCCGTATGTTGTTAGCGAAGCAGTTGATCACGGATGGATTTGGAATATTCCTGTACAAACACGCATTGGGTCAGGGTTGGTATTCAACAGAGATATTACTAGTGTAGAGGAAGCAAAAGAATATTTTTGCAAGTATTGGAATAATAGGGTTTTACCAGAAAATCTTAAAATTATTGATTGGACTCCTTTCTACAATAAGAACATGTGGCACGGTAATGTTGTTAGCATCGGTTTAAGTGCAGGATTTATTGAACCCTTAGAAAGTACAGGCGTTGCTCTAATAGGCACTGGTATATACCAGATGATCGATAGATTAGAATTAGACTATTATACAACACAAGACACCGAAGTGTTTAATTCAACCCTGGGAATGTTTTTTGAAGAAGCTATAGATTTTGTAAGTATGCATTATGCAATTAGCGAAAAAGATACCCCATTTTGGAACTGGGTTAAAGAAACTAGATTTAAATCTGACATTCAAAAGATTTTCGAAGAAAAATTAGCAAATCAAAATCCGTTACCACTGGATAGCAAGGGTGCTATTTTTACTGGAGCAAACTGGTTTAATTGGTTAGTACAGCTAGGATATCCTGTAGGTAATAAAAATGTTCCGCTGAGCGATAAGCAAATTGAAGAACTTATATCTAACCATAAAGCTACTGAATTAACCAAAACTAATGCTATACTACATACAGCATACATTGATCTATTAAAAAGCGGGGAAGAACCCTTTCAAGCCAACTACAAGGAGAATTAAAATGGCAAAACTAACTAAACTAGCAAAAGTAAACGAGTCTATTACTATCAATCGTTATGACAACGGTTGGATGGTTGAGGTCGGTGGACGTGACGACGAGAGCGAATGGAAAAACGCTAAGATTCTTTGTAATACAGAAGACGAAATGCTTGCTGTAGTCAAGGAATGGAACACAATGGATCTCGATAATTAATGTCAGATATTAGTATTAATAATAAGCCAGTGTATGTGCTTGATAATCTACTTGAAAGATATCAAATAGAAGATTTAAACACAGCATGTGTTACTAGTAAATATACCCCGATGCATAATACAAGTGTGTTCACACACGAAGCTGATGCAAGGTTTGTATGTTATCTTGACCCAATGGAATTTGCATCAGCTAGATTAGGAGAAATAGTAAAAACTATTTCAAATAATTTAAAAACTGATTTATATGTGGGTATGGCTTATATTAATCATTACGGCCAGATGGCCAAAGTGGGACGCCACACTGACTGGGCGTTTGACAACGGATTAACTATTTTAATTTTTGTTAACTATTTTTGGGAAAGCACTTGGGGTGGAGAAATTAAATTTTATAACGAAGGCGCTAATTATAATTACTGTATTGATTTTGTGCCTGGAAGAATTGTTGTTTTTGATTCTCGATTAGAACACGAAGTACTTCCACTAACTGCCCATGCCAAAAAAGATAGATTTTCAATTGCACTTAAATGCTTAACTGATAATAGAAATCAACAACCATTTATTGCAGAAGCAAGATATTCAAACTAACACTGTAAGGAACATAAAATGACAGAGATACACGCAAAGCCTATTATAGATGGCAAATTTTGGATTGTGGAGCAAGACGGTGCTAAAATTGCCACGCTACATAAAAAAGAAAATAACAAATTCTTGCTATCAAGTACCAGCGGGGAGATCATGTTTAATAAAAAACAAGATCTTACAAAACAATTTGGAGAAGGTTTCTTTTTATCCAATACAAAAATAACTGTTACAACTGCTGAACCAAACGAATGTCATGGATATCCTACAAGTTGTAGTCCGTATAATGCTATGTATGATGTTCAACGTAAATTGCCGTTGTTTACAAAATCAAATGCCAGTAAGAGTTTGTATTGTGCTGGATATTATGTAATTAAATTTGACAAAGGTTGGGTTAAATCATTCTGCCCTAAAGCAATTACAATCGAACGCTATCCTTACAAAGGTCCCTTCAAGAATGAACTTGAAATGAAAATGGTGCTATCAAATGCAAAATCAGATTAATACAACTCCTATAACAATGTTTGTACAGCAAGTTCGAAGTGCAGAACTTACCCAAGCTAAAACTGTTTCAATTGATATACAAAAAGCTAGATTGCTAGTATTAGCATTAACAGAAATGCTTGATAAAGTATCACAAGACTATGAACAGTTATTTAATACGCTTAAACAAAGCACAGACACTGATGTAGTTACTGTATCAATGGATGGTGGAGGTTTTGAAACACCTAAAAAATGATAAATATATGCGTAGTTAACTGGATACGTATATATTATGAGCAGACCTAAACCAAAAATACTTTTAGAAAGTATAAACAAAAAAACTTATAAAGCAGAACAGATCCTGGAGGCGGAAGCCATTTGGGCAGTATTCTATAAGAACGAACCTTTCAATTTAAAGAGCTTTAATAGTCTTACCAGTTATCCTGGTCCTAAGTATAAAAAGGTATCTTTTAGTAATCCTGGACACGCAATAAATCTTGCAAAAAAATTAAACTTAACATTTGGAATCGAAGACTTCCAAGTTGTTAAGTTAACTAGTGGCACTATTTTAAAATGATAACAAGAGATGTTCTTACTAAAATTTTTTTACAAGAATGGGGTAAGAGTGTTGACGATGCCAATGTGAGTCTGTATTCACATAAATGGTGGCAATCTAACCGTGTTAATAAACAAACTGCATTTCGGTTAAGTGAAGAAGGATTTGAATTCTTAACATCTGAGTTAGAATTAAAAAGCTACGAAATTCCATTTACTGAGCCAATTGAAATCAGCCCACAAACTATTATCTTTTTAGAAAGATACATAGACTGCCCTTACTTACTTACATCTGACAGTATTACTGTTTTCTCCGAACGCAAGAGTTTTGAGCTAATGTTGTTTTCTGACGACATTCGTAAATTTGGCTTGATAAAAGCAATGAATGAGCGACAAAAAGATCTAGAAAATTAAAATAATTATTGACAGCATTGTTATTACCCTGTATAATAACTACATCAACAACGTTATTTAATAACATTTTTTAGATAGGAACCAAAATGGCAAAAGAAATCGTTAGTCGCACAGTTGGCCCAAAAGGTGCGAAAAAGTCTTTGCGCAAGGCTTTTAAAAACAAGCGTCCAATTTTTATGTGGGGTCCTCCCGGAATTGGTAAATCCGATATTATTAAACAACTCGGAGAAGAATTAGAGGCTCATGTAATTGACGTTCGGTTGTCATTGTGGGAACCTACAGATATTAAAGGTATTCCATTTTTTAATGCTAATACTAACACAATGGAATGGGCACCTCCTAGTGAATTGCCAAGTCAAGAATTTGCTAAACAGCACAAGAAAATTGTCCTGTTTATGGATGAGATGAACAGTGCGGCGCCTAGCGTACAAGCGGCCGCTTATCAGCTGGTGCTTAATCGCCGTGTTGGTACTTATGAATTGCCCGACAATGTTGTAATGGTTGCCGCTGGTAACCGGGAAACTGACCGTGGTGTTACCTATCGGATGCCTGCTCCGTTGGCTAATCGTTTCGTTCACTTGGAACTTGCAGTTGATTGGGACGACTGGCAAGAATGGGCTGTGCTTAACAAAATCCACAAGGACGTTGTTGGCTACTTAACTTTTGCAAAGAAAGATTTGTACGACTTTGACCCTAAATCAGCGTCACGTGCATTTGCTACACCTCGGTCATGGTCTTTTGTAAGCGAATTACTTACAGACGACGATACTGATGTTGATACACTTACTGATCTAACAGCTGGATCAATTGGTGAAGGACTTGCTATTAAGTTTATGGCGCACCGCAAAGTTGCTAGCAAACTTGCAGATCCACGCGATATTTTGTCTGGCAAGGTTAAAAAGATGGAATCTAAAGAGATTTCAGCTATGTATTCTTTAACTGTATCATTGTGCTACGAGCTTAAAGATGCCTGCGATAAAAATGTTAAAAATTGGAATGATCAAGTTAACAACTTCTTCCAATTTATGATGGACAATTTTGAAACTGAATTGGTTATTATGGGCACTAAGTTAGCATTGTCTACTTACAAATTGCCGTTGGATCCAGATGAGATTGCTTGTTTTGATGACTTCCATGCTAAATTTGGTAAGTACATTGCACAGGCTACCGAAAAATAATTCGGCATAGTATCCATTGACAGGACCCTCGGGTCCTGTTATAATATATACATAACGTAAATTTAGGAGCAAAAATGGCACATGCAGATCCAATTATCGACAAAATTATTGTAGCACGAGTTGGCTTGCTACTACGTCATCCATTCTTTGGAAACATGGCTACACGTCTAAGAATTGAAGAAGCTACAGATTGGTGTATGACGGCGGCTACTGATGGACGAACTATCTATTTTAGTCGTCCGTTTTTTGAACCTCTCACAATTAAACAAATTGAATTTGTTATTGCACATGAAATCCTACATAATGTATTTGATCATTTGGGCCGTACTGAAGGTAGAGATCGACGCATATTTAATGCGGCGGCGGACTATTGTGTAAACGGTCAATTAGTTCGTGATCGAATTGGTGAACAACCTCCAGAAATTAAAATATTTCATGATCCTAAGTATTATGGGTGGAGTGCTGAACAAGTATACGACGATATTTTTGATAACATGGACGAGCAAGAACTTGCCGCTCTCGGTCAATTGCTAGACGATCACGTTGATTGGGGTGACAAAAATCCCAACGGAAATCGCCCAACATACAGCAAAGAAGAGCTGAAACAAATTCGTGACGAAATCCGTGAAGCCACTATGGCGGCGGCTCAAGCGGCGGGTGCAGGAAATACTCCCGCAAGCGTACAACGCATGATTAAAGAACTTACTGAAGCTAAAATGAATTGGCGAGAAATTATTCGCCAACAAATTCAAAGCACAATTAAAAACGACTTTAGTTTTATGCGTCCTAATCGTAAGGGATGGCACATGGGTGCAATCCTTCCAGGTCAACAATTCCAAGAAACAATTGATATATGTGTAGGCATTGACATGTCTGGATCAATTGGTGATGAGCAAGCTCGAGATTTTATTAATGAAATTAAAGGCATTATGCAAGAGTTTAAAGATTTTAATTTAAAATTGTGGTGTTTTGATACGCAAGTTTACAACGAAGCCAGCTTCAATGGTTATAACGCAGACGAGTTTGATGACTACGAAGTCATGGGTGGTGGTGGTACTGAATTTGATGCTAACTGGGAATACATGAAAGAAAATGATATTCAACCTAAAAAGTTTATCATGTTCACAGACGGCTACCCATATGGTTCGTGGGGTGACGAAAACTACTGCGACACAGTATTCATCATACACGGTAATAACACGATTGTTCCACCCTGGGGCGAGTTTGCCTACTACGAAGAAGAAAAGGCAACTGCATAATGCCATTAAAAAACGGCAAACCAAATCCACTCAATTTTTTTAAAATTAGAAGAGTTGATTTTGCGGCGCCGCATTTTAAATATACAACTATAGATCGATATACTCCAAGTCTTGCAAAAAACTTTGATAGCTGGATTAAGAATAATCTAAACAATAGATATTATATAGGGCAAGATCTTGCCCTAGATCATACTAACACAATTGCGTATGTTACTCGTATAGGGTTTGAATCAGAAAAGGAACTTTCTTTCTTCATGATTGCCTGCCCACTTTTACAAACGAGATAAATTAATAGCATACTTTAATTAAGGAGATACCATGACTGAACAAGTAGAAGATCAAGCACAACAACCACAGCCAGAAGCACAGGCTGCTGAAAGTGCCGCTGAGCTGAATATTCAAGATTTAAACGCGATGAAAGTAATTATTGATATTGCTAGTTCGCGCGGAGCATTTAAACCAAACGAAATGGCTGTTGTAGGAACTACCTACAACAAGCTCACAACGTTTCTAGACCAAGTAGCTAAGAAAGCCGAAGGAGCAAAATAATGCAATCACTTAAACACGTAGGTAGGGTTAGAGCAACAGGTAAAAAAGTATTAGTTGCTTTTAGAACCTTACCTGGTGACGCTTACAGCGCACTAGTTGTACCAACAGAAAGTTTACCAGACGACTATCACAACTCAATTATTAATTGCGTTGAAAGTCCGGCGGCACAAGAGTCTTACGAATTTGCAGAAGCATTGGATCGCACACAATTTCCAGATGGAAGCCGTATGTTGCCTAGCTTACATGCTAAAGGCAGACTAATTAAAGTTAGCACTGACCAAGTTGAAATGACTCCAACAATTGGCGTAACAATTCTGTTATCAGAATTAAATCAAATTATTGCCGAACAACGTGGAATTGCTGTAGATGACTTGCATATTAAACCAAGTAATGCAGATGCTGTAGAAATTAAAGAAATTGCATCAGCTAAAGAGCTTAAAGCTACTTCATTAGAAACTACGGAAGTTGTTGCTGTACCAGAATCATTTGATAGTCCAGAAGCCCAAGCAAAACATTATCGCAGTCAAGCAGATAAATTAGCAAAAGAAGCGGCAGCATTTCGCCGTAAAGCTGAGGAGCTGGTTCCGACCAAAAAAGCTAAAGAATGACCAAACAGGGAAGATGTCTTCCCGAAGAAGTCATTCGACATTGGCCAGAAGTATTTGGAGAGGTGAAACTTAATGTTCTACCCTTACGGTATCTCCATGCGGTTTTGGTTAATTTTAAAGATGGCAAGACTTGGGAAATAAAAATAACAACAAAGACTAAAAAAGAAGGTTGGGATTCTTTTGAAAAGTCGCTCTCCGAGCTTTGCAAAGCATACGAGACTCGTATAGAAAAAATTGATTTTAAGCTAGATACCGAACGTGTTAAAAAAGATATTGAAAAAGAAACTCAAAAATTTTTAAAAAAGAAGAAATTATAAATACATGAATGTCAAGCTCTTATCCTATTCACAACCAACTAATGAGTTCAAGGATCTTGGAATTGCAGATGCACAAGAACTCATTGCGTACTGTGCCCGAGTTTCCAACCCAAGTAACCAGCTCAACACTGACACTTCAGAAAAGCTCATCAAGTATCTCATCAAGCATCAGCACTGGAGCCCTCTCGAAATGGTTTCAGCTTGCTTGGAAATTACGACGACACGAGATATTGCAAGGCAAATCTTGCGACATAGAAGTTTTAGTTTCCAAGAGTTTAGTCAACGTTACGCTGACCCAACAAAAGATCTCAGCTTTGTTACCCGAGACGCTCGACTCCAAGACACAAAGAATCGACAAAACAGCGTAGAAACAGACGATGTGTTGTTACAGAACGAATGGTTCCGTGCGCAACAACGGGTTATCTACGCGGCACAACGTGAGTATGAATGGGCTATTGCTAACGGCATTGCTAAAGAACAAGCCAGAGCTGTGTTACCCGAAGGCCTTACAGTAAGTCGTTTATATATGAATGGTACACTACGTAGCTGGATTCACTTTATTGAATTGCGTAGTGCTAACGGTACACAGAAAGAACACCAAGAAGTTGCAATTGCGTGTGCAAAAGTTATTGCTGAGATCTTTCCAATGACTGCTGATTTAATTCAAACTGATTCTTAAGCCAACTAAAATCGTTAATTAAAACAAGTGCCGGTTTATTGCCGGCATTTTCTTGGCCGTAGGCTCTGCCTGCGAGTGCGCCTAAATAGGCATAAAATCCATATGGTGCAGATTCGTTTAAACTACACCAAGCATCTAACCGTTGTTCAGTTTCAGTATCAATTTGTCCGTCAATTGTTTTACTTGATAACTTTACACATTCTCTAAATGCTGATTTCCAAGTATTAAATGGATCTACATTAAATGCTGTAATATTTGAAACATTTGGCATTGCATTAAATTTCTTACTAATGCTAGTAGTCATATCTGTACTAGTTACATCCATTTCAATAGTTTCTTTCTTTGGTAATAACTTAACACCACCGTATCCATATTCTAAACTATTAACTGGGTTTTTACTCTTCCAAACAAATACTGCGTCTCTATCATATTTAGGTAATAATAGATCAAGTTTAAAATCGTCCATAAGAATAGCATCAGCATCTACTACCCAGAACATTGGTGTAGTAGATAATGTTGCGGCTTGTATATGTGCATTATGAATACCTGTTACATTTGTTACCCTATGTATAACTCTATCTGAAAATTGAGTTGTTAATCTAGTATAGTTTTCTTCTGCAGATGGCTCATAATAACTTATAAACACAATGTCATATAGTTTTAATTTGCTTACTAAAATTTCATGTTCTTTTTTAACAACAATATATCTAAAATTAATTTCTTTTTTAGAAACAGGTGTTGCTGTAGACATTAACATTAGACCATTATACTTAATTTCGTCAATATCTTGATTTTGAAAAACATGGTTTTCTTTACGGTCGTAATCGTATGTGCCATCAAGTGGATCAAAGTATAAGTCAAATATACTACTATCAGTAATTTCAATCTCTGGCCATATGCACCAAAATAACGGCTGTGTTTCTTTGTTGCATATTTCTACATATTCTTCGTAGGTGTTAATATAGTATCTAGGATATCTAAATCTAGTTGCTATTTCATCATGCTCTTTTTTGTTTATTAAAAATTTAAAATTAATTTCTTTTTTTGATACTGTTTTATGCTTTGTAAACAGAGTTAATCCGTTGATATAAGATTCTGTATCATTACAGATATTTTTCCAAACATGGTTTTCTTCTCGGTCATACTTGTTGCTATACCTAAAGTATAAATCAAATATCGAATTATCTAAGATTTCAACCTTTAATGGAATACCCCAGAATAGTTCTGTTGTAGATGTTTCTAATGCAGACAAATAATCCTCGTAAGTGTTGATTGAGAATTTATCGTATACTCTAGGAGTACTAGCTTCTATATCAACTTCTTTCTTATTAATAAAAAATCTATATTCAAATTCTTTTTTTGATACTGCTGTTTTCTTTGGAAGCAAACATATACCATCATATATACCATCATTTTTAAAAGTGTGAGGTAAATTTTTATGAAACGTATCAAACGCAGGAATGTAGTAGTTAAGATCAAAGCCAGGATTAACTACTACGTCTGGCCATACAATCCAAAACATGTCAGTATTAGATGTTTCTAATGCAGACAGATATTCTTCATATGTACTAATATAAAAAACATCATACTTACATGGTATACTAGCTTCTATATCAACTTCTTTCTTATTAATAAAAAATCTATATTCAAATTCTTTTTTAGAAACTTTAGCTTCCTTTGAAGACAAACATATTCCATCAAAATAATCCCCGTTTTTAAACACATGGATATATTGATAATCCCATTCTGGTACATCGAATTTAAAATTAAAATCCAAATTTACAATCACATCATCCCACACTAACCAAAAAAGTTTTGTAAATGATTTATTCTTAGCTTCTTCGTATGAAGATGCTTTTTTTGCAAACGGATATCTTTGTTTAAACTCAATGAATTTCTGCTGGCTTGCAGTAGTCCCAGAAGATATGAATATAATGTCGTACATATATTATCTGCGTTTTCGAGGAGTATTATTATAAACAGTTTTAAAGAATTTGCTTGAATCTAAATCTGGACTAAGTAATTCTAAACCACATTCGTGCTTGAGAGTTTCTCCCAATCCCATAATTTCATAAGGCAACATTTCTTCTGTAATTACACTGTACTTTTCTTCCCACTGAGTTGTAAGATATTCAAAATCGCGTACATTAGCATAATCCCAATCTGTACAATTAGTCAAGTATGCTCCTTCCCTGGCACCGTATATAGACCATAATCCGTTAGGAACATCTGCTCCAATGTTACACCACACTAATAAACGATGATAATTTTGCCACCATACATCTTTAACATCTTTTATTTTTGCGCCCTGATCCAACGACATTTTTACACCTTCACGGAAACCTGCTCTCCATGCTTGAAACGGACTGGCATTGGTAAAGCTCTCACTGTAGTTGTCATTAAACTGATAATACTTGTCATCAAAACAAAACTCCACTAATCCTTTAGTATCAGCTGGGTCACTATTTTCATGTGTTTTCATTTCGTTGACAAATTTACGTGTCCACATTTTAAGTCCACCATTGCCGTACATAAGTCCGTTAACATGAACTTTTCCACACCAACTGAATACATGTTCGGGTGTTAACTTTAATTCGTTCAAGTCAACTTCTACATTAAAAAATGCAGGGTCAACAATATTGTCAGCATCTACTGTAACAAAGTATTCTGTTTCACTTAAGGCGGCGCAGGCTTTATGCGCGGCATCACTGCCTTTAACTCCATGTACACGTTTAGCCCACGGAACTTTATTGCATAAATCGGCATAATTTTTCTCAGCATTAGATTCATCGTAGCTAAGAAATATAATGTCTTGATCAATAATTTTAATTTTACTCATTTACTTGTATTCCGTAAGAATCAAAAAATCGTCTAGTAGTAACTGATAATTTATGAAACTCTTGTTCAACGGGTGTAATCCATTCAACATTGATAGTACCAGTCTTAACTAAATTGGTAATGTTAATCGATATAGATCTAATTAAAAAATTCTGATTAATTTTTAAAGTAATAAAAAATAGTAGTTGTGCATTTAGACCCAATTCTTCAAGCTGTAATTTATACGCATCGTCTATTTTAAAAATCCAACTTTTTGTAGCAAGGTCCCATTGTATAATTAATGTTGTATCATTAGACGGGAGCTTGTTTATAGGTATTAAAAAATTTGTATTAATACCGGCATCTTCTGTCTTCTTAACAATTGTCGGTGTATCCTTATCTACTAATGATACTTTGTAATTGATAAAATTTTCAGTTGTCTTAAAAAACTTTTCAACCCGCTTGTAATCAAATTCAATACAATTCAATTTTGAATTGAGTTTTTTTTCATTAGTAATTGCATCAATGTTACCGTCTTCATTAAAATATACAAAATATAAATTACTCTTAGGAGCAAGAGCCTGTGCAATCAGATCTTCATTTAAATATTCAACTTCTTCCATTTGCGCAGTCCTCCAAGATTTTGATAATATCATCTGTTAGAAAATCTTTT
>Ga0209191_1002160_pt1 | contig 12397 bp, 23 predicted proteins | sample S_130626_EF_Meta_FD_187320 | JGI IMG/M metagenome (GOLD analysis project Ga0209191, IMG submission 187320) | Freshwater microbial communities from Lake Simoncouche, Canada to study carbon cycling - S_130626_EF_MetaG (SPAdes) (version 2) | ecosystem: Environmental > Aquatic > Freshwater > Lake ... | reverse complement strand
CGCTGAATGGAGTAGCGAACGGCCAGACCGTGCCGTACACCCGCATCCGGGCGATCCAGGACTATCTGTGGCCGGTGGCCGGCGGTGAGGCTACGGTGCGTGTGAGGGGCGTGTTCGGGTTCCCGTCGAATCCGCTCGTCATCACCCAGGCGACAGTCCTGCAAGCCTCACGGATCTTCACCCGGTTGCAGTCGCCTCTCGGTGTCGCCGGGTTCGGGGAGATGGGTGTCGTGCGTGTCACGCGGGCACTCGACCCTGATGTCGCTGCACTGGTCGAGCCGTACCGGCGGATCGTTGGCATCGCATGACGGTCACGGTGGGGGCGTTGCGGGCTGGGCTGGCGACGAACCTCGCGACGATCACGGGCCTGCGGGCAAACGCGATCCAGCCAGACAATCCGACCCCACCACAGGCGATTATCTTCCCGACGTCGATCACGTTCGACCGAACGTTCAAGCGCGGCCTCGACGAGTACGCGTTCACGATCACGTTGATAGCGGGCCGTCAGGATGCCCGCAATGGTCAAGCCGTCATGGACGGCTACTGCGCACCGACCGGGGCCGGGTCGATCAAGACAGCAATCGAATCGGATAAGACACTCGGCGGGGCGTGCCAGACGCTCCACGTCACCGAGCTGTCAGCCTACGGATCGACGTCGATTGGGGATACGATCTATCTCACTGCGGATTTCACGGTCATCGTCTACGCATAGAAGGAGTAAGGAAATGGCGAAGTTCGTCAGCAACGATTACAAGATCACGATCAACGGGACGGACTTCTCGCAGTCGATCGCGCAGGTCAACCTTGAGATCTCATCCGATGACGTCGAGACGACAGCATTCGGCTCCACGTTCCGCACCCGGATCGGCGGCCTGAAGGATGGCACCCTCCAGCTCGACTTCATGCAGGACTTCGCAGCGTCGAGCGTAGACCAGACTCTCAGCGGTTTGATTAACTCATTTGCCACGGTGGTCATGACTCCGACGTCGGGCACCGTGTCGGCCACAAATCCTTCCTATACAGCACTCTGTCTTGTAAATCAGTACACGCCTTTTGCTTCGAGCGTGGGCGATCTGGCGACGCTCTCGGTTTCGTGGCCGACGTCCGGGACCGTCACTCGCGGCACCGTCTAACCGGAGGGATCACCTGCGATGATCAAACGAATCCCTCTCAAAGTCGAGTACGTGGACGGCACGGTCGAGCGTGCGCTGTGCACTGGCGCGGACTCGATCACGTTCGAGCGGACGTACGACCTAGGCATGGATCAGGTCGGCAAGCGGCTCGAATACGTATGGTTCTTGGCGTGGGCGGCGCTCACTCGGACGGGCAAAGTAACTCGCACGTTCGAGGAGTGGCTGCCAACCGTGGAGGGTGTCGGCGACGATGATGAAGCGGAGGGGCTAACGGAGATCCGCCCTTTGGAGAATCCAGCACCCACTTCATCCTCGTCCACCTTGCTTACGAATTCGGACTTTCTCCTTCAGTAATCCTGGCGGAGTCGGATCGGATGCAGATCACGATGTTGCGTTACCTGCGGTGGCGTCATACCCAGCACGGCGACGGACGGAGGCGATCCAAGTGATGAAAGTCCGGGTCACGGGTGAGCAGCGGGCCGTCGCAGTCCTCAAAGCATTCGACAAGGATGTGTTCAAGGGGATCGACAAGGGGCTGAAGCTCGCGGGTGAGGTGCTGCGGGACGAGGTACGGGGCAAGACTCCTAGCGGTGCACCGTTGAGTAACTGGGGTCGCTGGAATGCGACCCGCACGTCGAAGGCTGGCGTGTCATCGACGAGGGATCTCTCCTACAACGCGGCGAAGGTCCGCACGGGGATCAAGGTCGTGACGTCGCAGCCGAAGAGGGAGACGACGGGCGGTAAGTTCCGGGTCGCGGTCGCAACAATGTCGCCGGCCGGCGCGATGTATGCGCTCGCCGGGTCGGCGAGGAAACGGTACGGGCAGGAGTCGTCGTATCGTGGACGGTCGTTCGTCGACAACCTGAATAACAAGTCGGGCCGTAAGTATGCGCGTGGAATGAATGAGGCGATGAAGAATAATGCTGTCGTCGCTCGGGCGAAGGAGAAGGTCGCGGCAGTGATCCGTGACGCGGAACGTGCAGCGGACAGAATCTTGGGGGGTCGACGCTGATGGCAATCGACATTGTCATCCAAGGGGATTACCGGGACCGTGACATCAAGCGGGCGCAGCATGACCTCGACCTATTGAAGAACCAGTCCGGGATGACTGGAGCGGCATTCACGAAGATGGCTGGGTTCGCTGCCGGCATGGGTGCCGCAGTCGGTACCGCTGCGCTCCAGGCGATCCAAGCAGGCGCACAGATGGCGATCACGTTCGGCGTTGATGGTGTAAAGGCGTTCCTTGCTGATGAGGCTGCGGCTGCACGTCTTGCGAAGACGATGGAAAACCTCGGGATGGAGGGCGCGACCGCAGCGGTCGAAAGCACGATCGACAGTTTGGCTCGGATGACGGGTACGGCCGATGACCTTCTCCGCCCGGCGATGGATCGGTTGCTGCGCAGCACGAACAATGTCGCGCTCGCCACCGACACTCTGAAACTCGCCCAGGACGTGGCCGCCGGGACTGGGAAATCGCTTGAGGTTGTGGTCGCAAGTATTTCGAAGGGGTTTGACGGTTCGACGGGTGCTTTGGGACGGCTCGGGGCCGGCCTCGATAAGGCGACGCTGAAGACCGGCGACATGGACCTCATCACGCAGAAGCTCGCTGAGACGTTCGGCGGGCAGGCAGCGGTCAAGGCTGGAACCTATCAAGGCCAGATCGACCGCGTATCCGTCGCATTCGGCGAACTCCAAGAGTCCTTCGGGAAAGCATTCATGGAGGGTGTCACGTCGGGATTCTCGGACGGAACCGATGCGGGTGATGCGCTTACTCAAACGCTTAACGACCTCACACCGGCGATACAAGACATCGGCACCCAGCTGGGGAACATTGTCGCCGGTACACCGAGATTCGTTGAGTTCATTAAGGGCTTGCTCGACGATTTCGCTGTGTTGCGGGATCAAGTGCTTCTCGTTGTCGCGGCGTTCATAGCCTTCAAGCAGATCACGAAAGATCACGACATTGAGGGGGCGCAGAAGACTCTCGCCGATGCGAACGCTGCACTCGCGGTGTCGATGGATGCTCGGACTGAGGCGTACACGAATGCGTTCGCGGCGGAGATGGGTTTGAAGTCTGCGACGTCCGGGTCAGTGACGTCGGCGATCGCTGCCGGCAACGCAATTGATGTGTCGACTAAATCGCATCTTGTGTACGGACAGGTACTCAAGCAAGGCGAGAGAATCATGAATGACTACTCCAAGGCGACGGATGGAGCAGCGGACAGTGTCGGAGGAAGCGCAGCAAGCGCGACCGTCAAGGTGTACAAGTATGCGGAGGCGATCAAGGCAGCGCAGAAGGCAACCGATGACGGCGTGAAGTCGTTCAACGACTACGCGTCCAGCGTGTCAAATTCGGTCATGAAACTCGTGTCCATTGACGATGCGGCGACACTGTTTCAGACCCGGAACGACGCGGTGAAGGCTGCGTTGAAGGATCTAGTCGACTATCAGGCGACCCTGTCAGCGGAGCAGACAGACGCGGAGAAGAAGAAGGTCGCTGAACTTCAGTCGATCTACCAGACGGCGCAGACGCAAGCCGCTGAGGGCGGAGCGTCAATCGTTGACACGTTCGTAAAGCAGGCGGAGAGGGTCAGCGAGTTCGGGGCGAAGATGCGGCAGCTCCTCGCGGCCGGCCTGAACGAGACATCGTTCAAGGAGATCTCCGCGATGAACCTTGAGAACGGGATGAAGGTCGCTGACGCGTTCCTCGATGGGAACATTCAGGAGAACATCCGACGCACGAATGAGGCGGTCGGGTCGGTGAAGTCGATCGCGGATGCGGTCGGGCTGGATGCGGCGAAGCAGTTCGCGACCGCCGGCATCCAGATGGCGGTGTCGATGATCGAGGCGCTCCTCGAAGTGATCGGGTCGAAGGGCAAGGGCCGGAAGGCGCTCCTGTCGATGATGGATGATCTCGCGGCTGCAATGAACCGGACGTCATACATCAACGTGGTGACAACATCATCGGGTCAGGGTGGGGTGTCTCCTGGTGTTACTCCGACGATGAGTCCGGTGGAGGCGTCGAATCTTGCGGACTTCCTCGCGGGCGGTATCGGGGCTCCTGAGGGTGGATTCTTTCCCGGATTCGCGAACGGCGGTCCGGTGTTGGGTGGCAAACCGATCATCGTGGGTGAGAAGGGGCCGGAACTGTTCGTGCCGGGCAGTAACGGCAACGTCGTGCCGAATAACGCGATGGGCGGGAACACGTACCAGATCACGGTTCAGGCGGGTGTGGGCGATCCGCGGGCGATCGGACAGTCGATCGTGGAATATGTGAAGAAGTTCGAGCAGGCTAACGGGCCGGTGTTTAGGGCAGCATGACGATCCGCGCCCAGATCGCCTTCGACCTGTCGTACACGACTGGCGTCAACTTCTTCACCCTTAACGACACGGATAAGGGCGTCCTCGACAACACCCAGTACGTCCTCGGCGGGGATGCATTGATCGACGTCACCCAGTACCTCCGATCGGTGCAGGTTGACAGGGGCCGGTCGCGGACGTTGGAGAAGTTCACGGCCGGACAGTGCAACATCGAACTCGACAACCGGAGCCGGATCTTCGACCCGACGTACACGGCCGGACCGTATTACACGCAGATCCTCCCGAGGAAACAGATCGTCATCGACGAGGACGGGGAGGAAATATTCTCCGGGTTCGTCGAGGACTGGAACTTCGACTACCCGGCGGGCGGATTCGATGCGGTCGCTTCCGTGTCAGCGTCGGACGGCTTCACGATCCTCGCCCAGCAGACAATGACCGGCGGGACGTTCACCGCGCAACTGTCCGGGCCTCGCGTCAGTGCCGTCCTCGACCAGGCGGGATGGTCGACGGTAAAGCGTGACATCGGGCCGGGGCAGTCGACCCTCGATGCGGATGTCGTGTCACCCACGGCCAACGTCCTTTCGTATCTCCAGCTGGTGGAGACGTCGGAGTTCGGTGCATTGTTCATCGGCCGGCAAGGGGCACTCACGTTCCGTGATCGTGCGCAGCTGCAGGCGTTCACGACTGGGATCACGTTCGGGCCGACAGGTATCCCATACCGCGATATCTCGGTGGTGTGGGGCACGGAGGAGATGAAGAACACCGTCGGCATCACGTTCACTGCTGGCGGGACTGTCGCGGGGACGGCACTCGCGCAGGACACGGCAGCGCAAGCCGCATACGGCGTGATGGACGTGAATTATGCGACGATCCTGTCCAGTTCGGTGGAGGCGTCCGCACTGTCGTCGTGGCTCGTCGGCCTGTACTCCCAACCGCAATACCGGGTCGACACGCTCACGGTCAGCCTCGACGGGATCACTGCGGGGCAGAAGGCGAGCGTCCTCGACCTCGAACTGGGCGACGTTGTCACGGTCGGGTTCACGCCGTCATCGATCGGCTCCGCTATCTCGCAGATCGTCTCGATTGACAAGATCAGTCACCAGGCGCTCCCGGATCGGCATGACGTCGTGTTCACCCTGTCGGAGACGCTCGCAGCATTCATCCTCGACAACGCTACGTTCGGCGTCCTCGATGACGATATTCTAGGATTCTAGGGAAGGAGAGGCATGGTTGCTTTCACGGCAGGGGCAGTCCTCACGGCTGCGAACCTGAACACAGCGTTTAACGCGTTGACGCTGCGCACGGTGACGGGGACGTCGGACACGCTCGTGCTCGCCGATAATGGCGGCGGGGTGACCTATTCGAACGCATCCGCGACCACGTCGACGATCCCACCGAATGCGTCCGTGGCGTTCGCGGTCGGGACGAAGATCGTCCTCATCAACCTGGGGGCTGGCGTCGTCACGGTCACGGCAGGCGCTGGAGTCACTGTCAACGGGGCGACCCTTACGCTCGCGCAGAACGCGGGCGGGACCTGTATCAAGACCGCGACGAACACTTGGAGTTTCCTACCTTTTTTTAGCGGTGTCGGCGCGGCGAACTTCTCAGATACCGCGACCGGCACCTACACCGGGTACAAATACCTGACCTTCTCGGCGAGCGGAACTATCAATATTTCTACGGCGGGTTTCGCGGACATCGTCGTGATAGGTGGTGCCGGCGGCGGGGGCTGCTTCAACGGTGCCAATGTGGGCGGTGGTGGTGGCGCAGGCGGGGCACTCGTAGCCACAAGCGTTTACCTACCCGTTGGAACGCTCACGGTCACTGTTGGCGCAGGCGGAGCGGGTGGCACCGGCGGACGTACCGGGAACGCAGGCAACACAAGCCGCTTAGCTGACTTCTACAGCTCCGGCGGTGGCAGTGGCGCAGGGCCGACGTGGCTAGGTGGTTCTGCCGGAGCTGGCGGCAACGGTGCATCCGGTGGTGGCGCTTTCAACAACGTTGGCGTGAACGGTGGCGCTGGCATTACCGGTTTAGGAAATAACGGCGGTTCCGGTGCGGTCAGCGCATCGGGCGGTGGCGGCGGAGCCGGTGCAGTAGGCGCCAACGCTTCAGCATCCGCTGGAGGTAACGGCGGCGCAGGTACAACGACGTCAATAGCGGGCACGACACCAACCGGCGCGTATGTTGCTGGAAGTTACTCGTTCGCGGGTGGTGGTGGCGGCGCTGGGACAGTAACTCTTGGCACTGGTGGCTCGGGTGGTGGTGGCAACGCGGCAAGCGCAGGTGTGAACGGCACCGCGAACACTGGCGGCGGTGGCGGCGGCGGAGACACAAGCGGCGGCAATGGCGGTTCAGGGCTAGTTATTGTGAGGGTGGCAGTCTGATGGCTCATTTCGCGCAGGTCGACGACAACAACATTGTGCGTGACATCATCGTGATCGGTAACGCCGATTGCGGTGGTGGCACTTTCCCTGAGTCTGAACCAATTGGGCAAGCCTTCATTACAGGGCCACACCCCGACTGTCTCGCCCTCGGAGGCGTCTGGAAGCAGACAAGCTATTCGGGTTCGTTCCGGGGCTGTTTCGCTGGCCTCGGATTCTCCTACGATCCGACGCTTGACATCTTCGTTCCTCCCGCTGCACCAGAGCCAGCGCCATGACGGCGGAAGATTACCTCCCGTTCGTCGCGGTCAGTGCGACACTCCTCGCGGGCCTGTCGTGGATCATCAAGGCGCAGATCAGCATGTCGAAGCAGTTCACCCCGAACGGTGGAAGCAGTCTCAGGGATGCTGTGAACCGGCTAGAGAAAGACGCGCAGGAGACACGCCAGGACATCAAAGACCTGCGGATGCATGAAGACGAGCGGGCCGAACGCATCATTAACTCAGTAGGCAAAGTCCACGCGAGACTAGATGAGCATGTACGCGACCATCTCACGAAAGGGCAGTGATGGGCACACGTAAGTTCTGGGAAGACGCAGCGGAACGCACCATCCGCACAATGGCTCAGGCCTTGCTCGCACTCATGGGGACGGACGCCCTCGGCATCGTCGGACTCGACTGGGCGCAGATGCTGTCCGTCGCGTCCGGCGCTGGCATCATGTCCTTGCTCACCGCGATCGTCGCCACCGGCATCGGAGACAAAGGCACCGCACAACTACTGAAGGAGAAACCATGAGCAGCGGGTTCGAGGAGCAGGTCCCGGTCGAGCCGGAAGACGGCGGCGACTTCGTCGACATCGAGGAGGCGGGCGAGGATGGCGAAGAAATATCTCAGTAGGAACATCAACGAGGTCATCACCTGGAGCAGGAATCAGGTGAAAGACCCGACACAGGACTGGACCGGACTCTGCCAGTCGCACTGCCGTCAGGCGTACGGTGTGCCGGCGTGGGCCGGGTCAGCGATCATCGCCTGGGGCAAGATCCCCAAAGCGCAGAAGACGATCGGCGGGAAACCATCCGACGCGCCACGCGGCTCCCTCCTGTACTACGACATCGGACAGTTCGGGCACGTCGCGATCGCGATCGGCAAGCGCACGCACGGCAGCTGCCTATCGAACGACTACGTGCGGCGCGGCATGATTGATGCTTGCTCCCGCGAGTTCCCAAGGTGGGGCGTCAAGTATTTAGGTCATTCGGCATGGACACCGTACGGGAGCCTTCGACTCGACCAGTGATCGTGATGATGTCCTCCCAGCCTTCGAGCGGGATGAGTGTCATCGCGTGGGGCATCCGGTCGGCGTGCTGACGAATGATCCCCTCGGGCACTCCAGCCGATCCCCGCTCGGCCTGCCGGGCGAGGCAGGTCGCCAGGTCGGTGTCGACGATGACGATCCTTGTGTGCGCTGACGCGAACCTTGCGATGTTGAGCCAGTCGCGGCGGTCCTGAACCTTCGTCGAGCAAGCATCAACGATGACGGACTGGCCTCGACGGAGTAGGTCGGGGGCGAGCATTTTGATCCCCGCAAGTTGGTTGGGGCTGGATCGGCGGCCGATCGCCGACATGCGGCGCACCATCTCCGTCGACAACAGTTCCTCGGTGGTCCGGTTACGGGCGATCCAGTACGACTTCCCTGCACCGGGCGGGCCACACATCACGGTCAGGGTTACGTCCCGCAAGGTCATCCCGTGATCGTACCGAGACAGCAATACGCCCCGCAGAGGTTCGGAGTCTGCGAGGCGTATCAATGTGCCAGATTAGCGGGTCAGCCCTCTACGGGCGCTGTGGTGACGTTCTGGACGTACTTCATGACAGTCGGCCGGCTGAAACCGCTGATCTTCGCGAGCTCGACGATGCTCATTCCGTTCGAATAATTGCGTCTCATCGAGTCGACGAGATGGTTGCGGGCCGCGTCCGCGACGGCTTGTTTAAGCTGGTACTGTCGTGCGACCTCGACGAGGTACTCGGCCTCAGTCATCGTCACGATGCGACCAGGTCGGACTGGTCGAGGATCTCGTAATCGTCGCGATCCTGCCCGTTACGGACACGACCCTCGATAAACACGAGTGCCTCGTCACGGCTCGCAGCCGAATGGATGAGCCGAGTCAGGTGATAGATCTTGTACGTCATTGTGTTCCTCCCTATTTATGTTATTTAAGAAATGCGACTAGTACACGAAACGCTTCTTTGCGAGTGTTAGCAAATCCCCACTCGTCATTGATGCTTGACCGATACCAGATGCCCTCACTCGTAGGCGTAGTCTCGCCGATCATTTTTCCTTCGTAGTAGATATTCATTCTGATCCTCCCTAGTTGGTTCGGTTATTGAATTCGGCTGTCACGCTTGCAAGGCTGCCGACAACCTGCGGCAAGCCGTTGAGTGTGAGGATGCCGCGTGTGCCGTTCGCAAAGAGTGCCCACGTTGCGCCGCAGTCAATGCCCGAGGCGATCTCAGTGGCGCCCGTAAGCGGCGCGTACTTCGCCGGGCTGAATACCTGCCCCGTGATCTTCTTCGCGCACTCACTGCCAACTGTTGAGCCATCAGAGAGAACGGCAACCCAGCGGACATTGGTGCGGCCGCACTCTTGGCAGCAACCCTCGCCCTCGCGGTCGAGTACCTTCGCGATGCTGAGCTTCGTCGTTGTCATGTCTTAATTATGCCCCCCTGACACGGTAGTGTCAAGTCCTTTACAAACTAGGGGACGAGACGGTTACAACCGTGACCACCGGACCAATGTCGCCAACCTCGCGGGATGAGGATCACGAACGCGAACGCGGCGTCCTGGTATTCCTCACGCCAACGCTTGATCGGTGTGACGTGCAGTCGAGCGAGGATCGCCCTTGCTTTCGACCGTGGCATCCCAGCGTCACGAAGCCGGTTATAGACATTCCAGCCGGCACCGCGACGCCACGAGTTATCGAGGAACTGGTACTTCCCTTGGGCCGAGCTGACGGGGTTCTGTGCTCGCGGGTTCCCGTGCGACTCACGGTTCACGACGCAATCCCTGAAGGGTTCCCACGCGGCGGGGATGCGGGCCGCAGTCGCAACGATGCGGGCCGAGCTGGATGCTGGTTGTTCGGTGGGGATGATCATGGAGGCGGCGAATAGCAGATTCTCTAGCATTGATTGTCCGATCACTGGGGGACAGGGACGGCGCACACATTGGGCGCAAGAGCCGGAATCTCACCGGGTCAACTCCTTTCAACCTAGCATGGGTTCATGGTCTGGTTCATGATCATCGAGTTTTCCGTGTGTGTCGTCCTCCTCGTCATGGCCGGCCGTGGCCGTGGATAAGCCGTGGGTCGAACTAGCGGCCTGCCGGGATGTCGACCCCGAGCTGTGGTTCGTCGCCGACCGGCACTCCTTCGAGCATCACCAGGCGATCCGGATCTGCGGCGAATGCCAAGTCAAGACGCAGTGCCTGAAGGTCGCGAGGAAACGGCGAGAACGACACGGTATCTGGGGCGGTGTCGACTTCAACAAATGAGAAAGCCCCGACCGTATGGCCGGGGCTAACTCACTCGGTTACTTCTTGAAGTCGACGATCTCGACCCGCAGGCCCAGGACCTCGAAGTCCTCCCGCAGCTTCCCGAACTTCTTCAGCGGGGTCGCGAGCCGGGTGAACGGGATCTCGGTCTTCGGCATCGTCAACGCGAAGATGACCGTCTTGCTCTTGCTGTTCTTCTTGCTCATTGCTGCTCCTCTGTTGTGTTGGGATGGTGCGTGCGCTGCGAGGTGATGCTCCTCGGGCTAGGCCACTGGGCCAGCGCGGGTAGTGCTAGGCGGGTTCGTGCTGCTGGTAGAACGAGGTGATCGTCGAGCCGACCTGCTGGCAGCTGCGCTCGTCGGCCGACTCCCAGTCGGCCGTCTCGGCATTCCAGGTGATCTTCATTTCGCAGTTCTTGCAGGTGCCCTCGGTGATCAAGTTCTGAATCATGGTGTCTCCTCTGTTGGTTGGGTTCCTTGCGTGCGCCCCGGAGAGTCGAACTCCGGCGGGGACCGTCGGCGCGGGCCGGGCTAGTCCTTGATGCGGTGCGGTTCGTAGCGGTAGTTCCAATCGGCTTCCACCCAGCTGTTGGCCGGGCAGTCGAAGCCGGTTGGGTCGGAAGCGGTTGTGCCTCCGTTGCCTTTCGCCGTGTCGAACAGTGCGCCGTCCTCGGCGATGTCGCGCATGAGATTCGCTCCGCAGTCGATGCAGACCAGCTCGGTGATGATGCTCTGATTCATTTGGTGCTCCTCTGTGTAGTTGGTTTGCCTTGCGTGCGCCTCGCGGAGTCGAACCGCGACGGGGACCGTCAGCGCGGGTGAAGCGCCTCAGCGCTTCTTTATTTGTATCTCCCACGGGTACACCCCGCAGAATGCTGCGAGGCTTGCGCGGCGGCGCTCCGCGTAGGCGTAATCGCCTACGATCTCGCCGCCTGCCAGGGTCTCGCCGTTGTAGATGAAGATGTAAGAGGTGGGGATGGTGGCGGTTGCGGTGGTGGTGTTCATGGTGTGCCTCCCGGCTGGTTGTTGTTCTTGTAGTCCTTAGATTAGTCACCCTGTCAGGGTAGTGTCAAGCCCTTTACACACTATTCGGGAGAATCTTTTTCAGCCATCGACTAGACAAGATCGACGATCACCCGCTACCTTGGAACTCCCCTAGATAAGGTGAGAACATGACGAACATGAACGTGCTCCTCAGCAGGCGTGACGTCGCCGACCTCATGGGCCTCAGCGTAGAAACGATCAAAAGCCACCGGGCTGGCGGAGCCATGCCAGACCCGGACTACGTCGTCGACCAGAAGCCACTCTGGCGACGCGACACCATCGACCAGTGGATCGCCAGGAGGGCCAAGTGACCGTCGACGACATTGCTCGTGTCCTCGTGTGGGCGAACGGTGGCGACAAGGCGGAGATCGCAGCGGCACCCAATGACATCCTGTTGATGGATGACGCCCAGCAGTGCCTAGAAGACATCCAGGAGGCGACGCCGTGAAGCACGGGACACTCACCGCCTACTCGGCTCACGGATGCAGGTGCGACCCATGCCGTGCGAAAGCCTCCCGACACTCCAAGGAATGGCGGAGAGACAAGTACCTCGGTGTTGTGAAACTCGTCGACGCGGACCCGCTACGGGAGCACGTCGCCGTCCTCATGGCGGCGGGGATGTCATTCAAGGCGATTGCGTTAGCTGCGGGCTGGACGAGCCGCCAGGCTCTCGCCGACGCGATCACACGCCCGAGAGTGATGCCCAAGACGTTGGCCCGTGTCCTCGCCGTCCGCATCGACTCCGACAACCGCAGAGACGCCTACACGGACGCGACCGGAAGCCGCCGACGACTTCAGGCACTCGCCGTCAATGGCTGGTCGACGCGGAACCTCGCGAAGCAGCTCGGCCACAAGCACGCGACAACCGTCCAGGACATCACGAACGGCACGACCCCAACGATCCGGCTCCGCACGAAGGACGCCATCCGGGACCTGTACGAGAAACTGTGGGACCAGTCGGGACCAAGCCCAC
>Ga0209191_1002157_pt1 | contig 12414 bp, 19 predicted proteins | sample S_130626_EF_Meta_FD_187320 | JGI IMG/M metagenome (GOLD analysis project Ga0209191, IMG submission 187320) | Freshwater microbial communities from Lake Simoncouche, Canada to study carbon cycling - S_130626_EF_MetaG (SPAdes) (version 2) | ecosystem: Environmental > Aquatic > Freshwater > Lake ... | reverse complement strand
CACAGGATCTACAGACAAGACAATCGGGATTGCTACCGGCCTTGGTATCAAGGTTGTGCCGATTAGCGTTTCGCCATTTAGATTCGACGATGCTCGGAACGCGTCGCTAGCGCTACTGCCAAAGGATATTGATTACTGTATTGCTTTGGATATGGATGAAGAGTTAACACCTGGCTGGCGCCAAGCGTTAGAGAAGTTAGACCAAACAATTGATAGACCTTCATACCGACGTATTGAAGCGTTTAACCCAGACGGTACGCCTAACTTAGAGTTTGATGGATTCAAGATTCATAGACGTCACAGCATTAGATGGCATTACCCGATACACGAAGTACCTTACTGGTATGCAGAAGGTGAAGAGAAAAAGGGTAGAGTTGAAGGACTAGAGATTCATCACCGCAAGGATGAATCAAAGTCCAGAGCGCAGTACTTAGGAATGCTAGAGCAGGCAGTAAAAGAAAACGCTGACGCTCGCAACTTGTATTACCTTGGTAGAGAGTATTACTACCACAAGCGTTATGAAGAATCAGCAAAGGTACTCAAGTCATACCTGACACTTTCAGTCTTTCCAGAAGAACGAAGTGCAGCTTGTAGAACACTGGCTCATATTGAAAAAGATAAAGCAGAAGACTGGTTAATGAAGGGTACTGAAGAGCACCCAAATAGAGAGTCAGTGTTAGCACTTGCTAACTACTACTATCAAACCCAACAGTGGGAAGAGTGCTTACTGGTAGCAAAGGGAGCACTTGGTTTTGATAACAGACCAATGAGTTTCTTGTCAGAGAACTGGGCGTGGGGCCATATGGCCTACGACCTGATAGCAATATCAAGCTGGCAACTAGGTGATTTTAAGACAGCGTATGAGTACGGAAAGAAAGCAGTAGAGCTAAGTCCAAACGAAGAACGATTAGTAAACAATCTAAAGTTCTATGAGAAGAAGGTAAAAAATGGCAACCCTAAGTGAGATGATTAGCGAAGTAAGATCTAACCTCGCTGGCTATACCCTGCGCCAAGACCGCATTACTTATCTTGCCAATACTGGTGGTATCAGCACAACTGATACGACTATTCAGATTGGTTCATCAGATAACCTTGCTAAAGGCATCATTGAAATTGATGACGAACTTATCTGGATTGACTCATTCAATAAGACTAACTCTACGCTTACAGTAATCCCAGGCTTTGGTCGTGGCTTCCAAGGAACTACACCTAGCCCTCACGCACAGAACTCACAGATCACTATGACACCTACATTTCCAAAGGGTGTTATCAAGCAAGCTATTAACGACACTATCAACTCTTTCTACCCAAAGTTGTTTGCTACATACTCAACTACCTTTACCTTTAACGCAGCACAGGTAACATACAACCTGCCAGCAGGAGCGCGTGATGCGCTCTTTGTATCGTGGCAGACACCTGGCCCATCTAAAGAATGGCTACCAGTTAATCGCTGGCGCATTGACCGTATGGCTAACGTTGCAACATTTAACTCGCCTACAACTATCAGCCTTTACGAGAAGATTCAACCAGGACGTACAGTTCAGGTTTATTACTCAGCACTACCGGTAACTATGACTAACGCTACAGATGACTTTGTAGATGTGACTGGCCTACCAGATTCTTGTCGAGATGTGGTAGTCCTAGGCGCTTGTTATCGCCTCCTATCCTACGTTGATACAGGTCGTATCAACCTTACTTCAGCAGAAGCAGACTTGGCAGATGCCAAGCTCCCATCAACTGCTGGTGCATCTTCTTCCAAGTATGTATTCGCTCTATTCCAACAGCGTCTACAGGAAGAAGCAACCAAGCTACAAGACCGTTTCCCAATTCGCGTTCACTATTCCCGTTAAGGATAAATAAATGATTCGTCAGTATTCCTCGATCAGCCTTGAAACAACGCTGGCAGCAAGTATCAACACAACTGATACGACAATCACTGTTGCTGCTAGTACAGCCTCAGCACTCCTTGGCGGAGTAACCCTTTCCCCTGCAGGTACATACCAGTTCACACTGGCTATTGACCCAGATACAGCAAGCGAAGAAATTGTCTTTGCTACTGCCAACTCAGGTCAAGACTTTGTTATCCAGCGTGGACGCGCAGGGTCAACTGCTATTGCTCACGCTAACGGAGCCACAGTACGCCACGTACTAACCTCAGATGACCTTAACTTCTTTAGAGATGGCTCGACAACAGCATCTGCTGCAATCCCTAAATCAACTGTTACTGCTAAGGGCGATATCGTCGGAGCCACTGCTAGTGCAACACCTGCACGAGTAGCGGTAGGAACTGACGGCTATGTTCTTACAGCAGATAGCACACAGGCAACTGGCGTTAAGTGGGCAGCCACAGCTGCGCCAGTATCGGATCCAACAACAACCGTCTTTCTTTTAATGGGCGCTTAATACTAACCAAACACAATAAGGAGAAATAAAAATGGCAACAACTTACAAGGTGCTTGGTCAAAGTAACCCAGCAGCGACTACAGCAACAACACTCTACACAGTACCAGCATCAACATCAGCAGTAGTATCAACAATCGTTATTTGCAACCAAACAGCAGTTGCTGCAACATTTCGTATCTCAGTTCGCCCTGCAGGTGGAGCGCAGACTGCTGCTATGTATGTAGCCTACGATGTAACAGTGGGAGCATCTGACTCAACAGCGCTAACCCTTGGTATTACGCTTGCAACAACAGATGTAATTACTGTCTACGGCTCAACAGCAACTCTTTCATTCACAGCATTCGGTAGCGAGATCTCCTAATATGGCTGTATCCCGCGTAAAGACTTCGTCTATATTGCAGGGATTTCCCAAGAGTAGAAGTCTTCTTGCGGGAAATGCCGCTTATATTCCTACATCATTTGAGTCTATTGCTACAGCCACAGGGACTGGTGCGTCTGGAACAATTACATTTAGTTCTATTCCATCTACGTATAAACATTTGCAATTAAGATGGAATGCTCGTTCAACATTTAATGGACAGGTTACAAGTATGTCTCTTCAGTTTAATGGAAGTGCTACTGCAGCGTACGGTAGACATACATTAACTGGAAATACTGCTGGAACATTTCAAGCAGGTGGAAATGCGGCAAGCCAAACAAGCCTAGCAATTGGTACTGTTCCAGCAAATACAGGGTTGGCAAATGCAATGGCAGTAGGAAGGTTAGACATTTCTGACTATGCCTTAACTACAAATAATAAAGTTGTAAGAATTTTTAACGGTTTTAATACGAATGGTTCAAGCCAAGATGACTGTCAATTTATTTCAGGCTTATGGGTAAACACCTCAGCTATTACATCTATAACCCTTACAGTCAATACAGCATTTGCAACAACTGCTCAATTTTCACTTTATGGAATTACGGGGTAAAAAATGGCGTTAACATATGAAGCAATTTCTAGTCAGACCTTAGGCACCACTGCTGGAACAATAACGTTATCTAGTATCCCTTCAACATATACAGATCTTAAACTCGTTATGACTGCTAGTTCTGCAAGTTCTGCTGATATTTTACTTAACGTAAATTCAGATACAGCAACCAATTATTCTGTAACATATTTTTACGGTAATGGAACTGCTGGATTTAGCAACGGTGGAACAAATCAAACTCGCACTCAAATTACTGCGCTTGGTACAAGTGCAACGCCTTCTTTTTACACAATTGATTTTTATTCTTATGCTGGATCTACATTCAAAAGTTATCTTTTTACATCAGCTGAAGACAAAAATGGAACTGGCACCATTCAAAATGGTGTAGGTATGTGGCGCTCTACCGCTGCTATTACTTCTATACTTTTAACTTGTTCCACATTTGCAGCTGGTACTACTGTAACACTATACGGAATTAAGGCTGCATAATGGCAACTACCTATCAACTTATATCAAGCCAGATTTTAGGCTCATCATCTGCATCTGTTACTTTCTCTTCTATTCCTGCTACGTATACAGACTTACTTCTTAAAGTAAGCCTTCGTAGCGACCAAGCAGCTTACACTGAAGTATTTAATTTGCGTTTTAATGGAATAACAACTACAACTTATTCTTATACTGCTGTTGCAGGTTCATCTGGAACAACATCATCGTTTGCTGCATCAGCAGAAACTTATGCTAGAAGCGGTCCAACACCAGGTTCTGTTAATACAGCTAACACTTTTGGAAATGCTGAAGTCTATATTCCTGGATACACAGTAGCGCAAAATAAACCTATTGGGGCTTTTGGAATATCCGAAACTAATTCAGCTAATGATGCTTGGGTACAGTCAAATGCTGCGCTATGGCGTTCTACCGCTGCTATTACATCTATAACAATTCTACCAATCGGTGGCCCAAACTGGGTAACAGGATCATCATTCTATCTATACGGCATTAAGAACAGTTAAGGGAGCATAATGGCAACGACCAGTCTGGCTAGATCCAGTCTAAAAACTCTGACTAAGTATGACAGCTTCCTTGTCGGCAACTCTGCCTACGTACCACCATCATTTGAGTCTATTGCAACAATTGTAGGTACTGGTGCATCAGGAACGATTACATTTAATTCTATACCTTCAACATATACACATTTACAAATTCGTGTATTAGCTAGATCTACTCTTGCTGGTAATATATCTACAAATTTATCACTTAGGTTTAATGGCGATACTGGATCAAATTATGTTAGCCATAGATTAGTTGGAGATGGAACATCGGCCACTGCAAATGCAAGTACTGCACAAAGCAATATTAACGTTATTCCAATTTCTGCAGCTCTTACTGCCGCAAACATAATGGGTGCTGCGATATACGATATTTTAGATTATACCTCTACAACAAAAAATAAAGTAATAAAAGCTATTGGCGGTGATGATCAAAATGGAACAGGCGAGTTATATATTGGTTCGGGATTATGGCTTAATACAGCAGCTGTAACTTCTTTAACTTTATTCACATCCAGTTTTTTCACAACAACAACTACTATTGCGCTTTACGGAATTAGGGGGTAATAATGGCAATAACATATGAGCCAATCGCTACAACCACTTTAGGAAGTACTGCAAATAATATTACTTTTAATAGTATACCAGCAACATATACTGATTTAATAATTGTAGTAACTGCATCGGTGTCTTCTGGAAATGATACATTTTCTATGCGATTTAACAATGATACAGGTAGTAATTATTCTTTTACTACCTTAAATGGAAATGGTGCCTCGGCAACTTCGACAATTAGAAACGCTAGAACAGCTATTGATTTTGACGATATAACATCTATGGCTGCAGGAAATCTATCATTTTTTACATCTGATATATTTTCTTATGCTGGTTCTACTTACAAAACAGTATTAAATACTGCATCACAAGATAGAAATGGTTCTGGTTCTATAGAAAAAAGTATTGGTTTATGGAGTGCAACCGCTGCCATAAATACAATTAAATTATTCACTTATGCTTCAGTAAGTATGCCTATTGGCACAACAGCAACTCTCTACGGAATAAAGGCAGCATAAATGGCAAATACATACACACTTATTTCAAGCCAGACGCTTGCTTCTACGGCCGCATCTGTTACCTTCTCTACTATTCCTAGTACTTACACAGATTTGTGTTTAAAAGCTAGCATAAGAACTAATGATGCTTCAACAAGTTCTTACTTTAGAATGACCATTAACGGAGACTCTGGAACCAATTACGGAAATCGCAGACTTACAGGTACAGGATCAGCCGCTAGTAGCGGAAACAATAGCGGGCAGGTTTGGATAAATGCGGTTTATGTTGCAAGTAATGGAGACACAGCCAATACTTTTGGTTCTACAGAAATTTACATTCCTAGTTATAATTCTACAGCCTCAAAACCTATGAACATTTTTACTACAGAAGAAAATAATGCAACTGCTTCTAACATTCAGCTGCAAGCAGGTTTATATATAGGCACATCTGCAATTACTTCAACAACACTTTTAAATGTTGGATCAACTTTATTTCTAGCAGGTTCATCATTCTATCTATACGGCATTAAGAACAGTTAGGACAATTTAATATGGCTCTATTCAATCTAAAGAAAGGTACCACAATGACAGAAGCACCTACAGCAGTTGAGGTTAACTGCGAGACAGGCGAAGTAACTACTCGTCCACTTACAGCAGAAGAGATTGCAGCTAACGAGGCAGCAGCAGCACAGACTGCAGCAAATCGCGCAGCAGCAGAGGCAGAAGCAGCAGCAGTTGCTGCAGCAAAAGAGTCAGCACAGGCAAAGCTCGCTGCCCTCGGCCTATCAGCTGACGAAATCGCAGCACTATCTAAGTAACAATTAGCAACACCAACCGCACAACGTGCGGTCTTTTGTCGTACCTAAAATAAGGAGTAGTAATGGTTCATAGTCCGGACATCACAGATCCAATCCCGTATGCACTGTCTAACCCACAGAACCAGGGAAACTATGCTGTTACTGGTGTTCAGTATGACGTGGCTATTGCAGGACAGCCATTCTTCTTAGAGACAAGTGACGAGACTCCTTATCGTCGTGTCACTGCTCAGTACCGCAAGCAACAGCTTGATACTACTCGTGAGCCTGGTGAGCAGACGCTTACCGGTTGGTGGCTACGCAGTCAGTCATCATTCCACTTAGGTCAAGGCGTTAAGTTCTTTGAACCACAGCAAGATGAGTCACTGCGCTTCCAGTACACATATAGCAAAGGCTGTAACGTATGGGAGAAGGGCCAAGTAACTCTTCTCAAGACTACTAATTCATACTCTGCTATCACTAACAACCTTCAAACAAACAAACGTCCGTATCAGTCTGCTAGATCTATTAGGTACAGCACCAAGGATGCAGTCCTTATCTGGGATGGCTACAAGATTAACAAGGTTGAAGCAGATGGAACCGTAGTCTCATTTGTTAACTACACACCTGGTACAGACTATCCAATCCTTGCAGTCTGCGATGATGGAACTTATGCCTATTGGGTGACTAACAAGACTGGTACTAATAGACTGCAGGTTAATAAGCGCCCGTTAGATTCAAGTGCTGCAGCATCTGAGATGTTCACACACGCATCTATTACAGCAACTAACGCAGTTATCGAGTTCACTAAAGAACGCTTGGTAATGGCTGTTAATAACTCAGTCTATGAGTTTGCTACCTCTGCAACTGTTCTACCTACTGCAGTCTATAGCCACCCTAACGCAGCCTTTACCTACACCAGCATTACATCAAGCGGCGCTGCCATTTACCTATCAGGGTATAACGGCATCCAATCTACAATTCAAAAGTTTACACTGACTACAGCTGGTGCTATGCCTACACTGACATCTGCTATTACAGCAGCTGAAATACCAGTCGGTGAAATCATCCAGAAAATTTACTACTACCTTGGCTTTATGGCTATTGGTACAAGCCTAGGACTGCGTATGGCGCAGGTGTCAGACCAAGATGGATCTATTGCCTACGGCCCACTTATCTTTGAATCAGAGCAGCCAGTCTATGATGTGGCAGGCTTTGATAAGTACCTTTGGGTAGCAACTAACGTTGATGGGAACCCTGGTGTTACTCGCGTCAACCTCGGTCAACAGATTACTAGCCTTGTATTTTCCTACGCTTGGGATTTATATGACCCAGCACTGACTGGCTTTAACACTACAGCCTGTGCCTTTGTAGGCAATACAACCCGCCTTGCATTTGTCTCTGCTAATAACGGAACAACTAACGGCAAGGTTTATATTGAATCAGCTACGAACTTAGTTCCAACGGGAGAATTACGTACAGGTTTTATCCGATACAACACACTAGAAGATAAGAACTTTAAGTTCTTGACTCCTCGCTTTGATACCACCAATGGTGGGCTAGATATTCTTTCAGTAGACCAATACGAAAATTTCTACAACATCGGTACCTTTAATCAAGGCTCAACGCTGGACCAAATTGGTATCCCATACCCTGATGGACCACAGCAGTACATCGGCTTTGACTTTACTATGACCCGTTCTACATCAGATGCAACTAAGGGTCCTATCTTTACTGGCTATCAGGTCAACGCGCTACCTTCTATCCCACGTCAGCGCCTTATCCAATACCCAATGATGTGCTTTGACTCTGAGTCAGATCGCTTTAATAACAAGTCAGGATACGAAGGCTCAGCCTATGACCGTATGTCTATCCTTGAAGAGATTGAAAACCTTGGTGACATCATCCGCATCCAAGACTTTAGAACTGGTGAGTCATATCTTGGACTCATCGAAGAGCTTGACTTTACCAACAAAACACCTACCGACAAACGCTTCACCGGATACGGCGGCGTTCTACTTGTAACTATCAGGAGCGTATAGTGACAGCAATGCTAATCAACAATGGCAGCCTTTTATTCTCAGGCATCTGGGCTTTCTGTGAGACTGTTGTTATCTTCACAGCAGCCTATAAGTTCTTTGCCAAGATGAACCGACGCTTAGACCGTATTGAATACCAGCTCTATGAGAACGGTGGCGGGTCTATGAAGGACCAGATTAACAAGGTCTGTGAGGACGTTCACGAACTACGTATTAACCAAGCAATCATCAAGACTAAATTGGACATCCAATGACACAAGCAGAGAAGTTCCTAGAGATAGCACACAAAGAAGTAGGCACTGTTGAAGAGGGTGACAACCATACAAAGTATGGCAAGTTCACCAAGCACGATGGTCAGCCTTGGTGCGGATCCTTTGTGATGTGGTGTGCCAATGAAGCAGCACTCAAGATTCCTAACTGTGTATTTACACCAGCAGGAGTAGCAGGGTTCCAAGGTAAGGGAGCGTGGACTAACGCCGCAACAGCCAAGCCAGCACCAGGAGACATAGTCTTCTTTGACTTTGCAGAAGGTGGCAATCCGGTAGACCACGTAGGCATAGTGGTAAAAGATAATCTTGATGGCACAGTAACTACCATCGAAGGCAATACATCACCTGAGAAGAAGCCAAAGGGTTCACAGTCCAATGGTGGAGAAGTAGCAATACGCAAGCGTGCTTTCAAGAAGAACAAGGCAGGACTCCCAGTATTCGTAGTGGGATTCGGCAAACCGAAATGGAGCAAGTAATGAATAAAGTAAAGGCAAAGGCAATCGCAGTTTCATACCTACGTGCAGGTATTGCTGCAGCAATCGCGCTGTACCTAGCAGGCGAAACAGATCTTAAAACAATCGCAATGGCAGCAGTAGCAGCTGTTGCAGGCCCAGTGCTCAAGGCACTAGATCCAAAGGCAACAGAGTTTGGACGCGGTTCTAAGTAACCGATAAGCGCGAGGCAACGAGACGGCTCCATCCCTTCGGGGATGGGGCCTCTTTTTTTGTGCCTAAAATATGCCTGAGTTGCTATCACCTGATAGGTGAGTCTTCAGGCGGTGACAGTTAGCACAGAGAGTTTGCAGGTTATCAGGGGCGTTGTTCCAACGGTCCCCGTCTATGTGGTCTACATCTAGCTGACTGATATGGACTGGCTTGAAATCACAATGCTCGCAGTAGTTTTTACGGTAGATGTGATGCGGTGAACGATTACGCATCTGGTTAAGTTTATATACAGCATTACAGCGCCACCTGCCATTAGGGGTGAGTGCTTTCTTATCTCTTCGTTTTAATTTTGTAGGGCCGCACAAGGAACATATCCCAGTCCGTAGGGTTTCATCAATCTCGCTGAGACTGTGCTTCATCTTTATCTACTGGACAAGGAACGGTGACAAGGTTGCCACAGTTAACACAGGTAGCATCAAGAAAATACCAGGCTATCTCGTAGTCATCAAAGCTAGCCATTACATTAAAGACTTGTGAACCACAAGGACATACGTGTATCGGTCCTAGTTCCCGCAGATCTGTACCAAATTTATCTGGTAACTTACGTTTCTTTTTTCGCAGGGTTGGTAGACGGAGCCGGAGGGTTACTGACAGACTGCGCCCCTTCGAGGGGCGCCGGTACTGTAACTCGCTCACGCTCGTATTATACTCATACTCAACCTGGTAATGTGAGGGAAGACACGCCGTGCTATCATAGGTCTATGACAACAATTGCTGCGGTGCAAGGAGATGGCTGGTGTGTACTCTGCGCTGATAGCCAGATAACCGAAGATAACTTACGTACGATATCTACCAAGACTCCGAAGATAGTTCAGGTAGGTGATTACCTGTTAGGTATCACAGGAGATGCTAGACCTGGTGACATCCTTACGTACAACTGGACACCGCCTACATATAACGGCGAAGACAAGATTGCGTTTATGGGTAAGAAGATTATCCCGTCCATCATTCGTGCCTTTGATTTACACAGCTACGCGTGGGCTAAGGCAGAAGGAGACGGTGGCTTTGATTACATCCTTGCCTTTGATGGTTCCCTGTTTCACATAGCCTGCGATATGAGTTTTATTGTAAGTGAGAACGGTAGATACGGACTAGGTTCAGGCGCACAGTTCGCGCTGGGATACCTGTACTCACTTGGTACCGAGTCCACCAAGACACGAATGGCTGCGACACAAGTTGTAAAGAAAGCTGTAAAGATTGCGTCGGTTCTTGACGTCAATACCAACCCACCTCTACAGTTAGTTTTCCAAGAGAGGATGTTTGAATGATTACTGATCCAAAGGAACTGCTATTAACTGTGCTTCACGCACAAGATGCAACGCGTGACCGCAGTACACAGACACAGGTAGGTCCATCAGAGATTGGTGGTTGCCGTCGTAAGGTGTGGTACCGATTAAACGGTCAGCCACATACCAACGAGAACCAGTCAAAGCTGGCAGCGATTATGGGTACTGCTATCCACGCTGCTATTGAAGAGGCTATCGGTACTTTAGATCCTGAAGGTAAAGAGTATTTAGTTGAGACTGCTGTTGAATACGATGGCATCAAAGCACACATAGATTTATTTATACCAAGCAGTGGTTCAGTCATTGACTGGAAGACAAGTAAGATTAAGAACCTTAGTTACTTTCCGTCTAAGCAACAGCGCTGGCAGGTGCAGGTCTATGGCTATCTGTTATCTAAGAATGGCCATACAGTTAACACAGTCAATCTCTGTGCTATTGCACGAGATGGCGATGAAGACCACGTCAAGGTACATACAGAGCCTTACGATGAGGCTATAGCACTTGAGGCTTTGAGTTGGTTAGAGGCAGTAAAGAACTCTAATGTTCTACCCGAGCCAGAGAAGGACCCAAGTTTCTGTGTGAAGTATTGTCAGTACTATGACGCCTCTGGCGAATTAGGTTGTGATGGCCTAAAAAAAGAACGTATCGTCCTTAGTGAAATAGTTATTGAGGACGAGCAAGTTGACAGTAATGCACTCAAGTACTTACAGTTGGATGCACAAGTCAAAGCGCTTGAAAAAGAAAAAGATTCCTTGAGGGCTAGCTTCGAGGGAACCACTGGTACTACACCAAGTGGAGTTGAAATCAGTTGGTCAACAATTGCCGGAAGGTCTAGTGTTGATACTGTTGAAGTAGAAAAACTTTTGGGTTTTGTTCCAAAGGTCTATGGCAAAGAGTCAGTACGATTACTCATCAAACAAGTTGGAGGAAATTAAATGGCAGTAGAAGGTACAAAGTTTCAGGTTAACTTTAAGACCAGCGATGGTTCACTCATTAACCTATACGCAGCAACAGTTCAGGAACTAGAGTCAGGTCTTGCAGATCTCTCAATGAACGCAGCAAACATTAAAGCAACAGCAGCAGAACTAGGTGCAGCATCAGCTCCATCACCAGTTGCATATGCAGCACAGGCACTTGGTGGTACACCAGTTGCAGCAGCAGCAGCAGGGGAAGCCAAGACTTGTAAGCACGGTGCTATGTCATTCAAGACAGGTACTTCAGCACGAGGACCTTGGCAGGGTTATATGTGTCCAGCACCTAAGGGTGCAGTAGATAAGTGCGAGACTATCTGGGTTCGATAATCTTATGCGCCATCCTAGGCTCTTTGAGAAAGCAGGATGCGCTGAGGTAGGTGGAGACTTCTGGTTTCCCGAGAAGTCAGATGGATTAATTAATACAGTAGAGATGCAGGTTGCAAAATCTATTTGTAGAAAATGTCCCCACCAAATTGAATGTGCAGAATGGGGAATAGTCAATGAGCTGCACGGTATCTGGGGCGGATTAATGTCCAGAGAACGTTCGCAGATTAGAGCACAAAGAAATATCACATTGAAGGAGGATAACGTTGCTTGACCTATCACGCGCTTGGAGTGGTGTGCTTACCAAAGCCACACCGCTACCTGATGTGTGGACAGGACTCAAGGATCAACAGATAAAGTTCCGTAGAGGACAAGTCTGTATGGTTGCAGCAGCACCTAATGCTGGTAAGAGTATGTTTGCTCTCATCTATGCTACTAAGGCGCAAGTGCCAACGTTATTCTTTTCAGCTGATACTGATACCACGACTGTAATGATGCGAGCAGCGGCTCACGCCTCCGGTCATAATCAGACAG
>Ga0209191_1002153_pt1 | contig 12426 bp, 10 predicted proteins | sample S_130626_EF_Meta_FD_187320 | JGI IMG/M metagenome (GOLD analysis project Ga0209191, IMG submission 187320) | Freshwater microbial communities from Lake Simoncouche, Canada to study carbon cycling - S_130626_EF_MetaG (SPAdes) (version 2) | ecosystem: Environmental > Aquatic > Freshwater > Lake ... | reverse complement strand
CCTATCGCTTTCACAAGCTTTAGTCGCACAGCCGGAAATGATCGACTCATCGTTGCACTGACTAAGTTTCTTAAAGGCAGACTCAGTTAACCATTAATAACGAGGCGCATTACGTGTGCGCTCAGTGCGGGGTTTGCGATTATTTCGCTTACTCCAGCATGCGTTATGCCAATGTCTACGGTTATCTTCATCGCCATCAAGCCATGCCACTGTGTGTGGAGTCGCCATTGGAATTACTTGATCGCATCCAGGACAGCGATATGGTTTATTGGCAGCAGATCCAGTTAACTTTCTAACAATCCATAATCCGTTATCGTCTTCTTCAAAACTTTGATTGGAAGCGATTGTGATTGGTTCATCATCGCCACTTTTAGGCCTACGATTTTTGGGATAATTCTTGCGCGGGCTCATGGCGCTATTTTCTCGCACTTTTGTGCAGTCAGTGACAAGATAGCCATATGAGCACAGTCATCAGCGTTTCGGGCCTGCGTAAGAGCTACGGCTCAAACCACGCTGTCGATGGCGTTGATCTAGCCATTGAACAAGGCGAAATCTTCGCGCTCCTTGGCCCTAACGGCGCAGGCAAGACCACAACTGTAGAAATCCTCGAAGGTTTCCGCGACCGCGATGGTGGTCAGGTAAGTGTTCTGGGCTTTGATCCAGCAACGAAGGGACGTGCTGGTCAGGCTTGGCGTGACCGCATCGGCATCGTTCTGCAATCGACCAATGATGCCGGTGATCTCACCGTCTTTGAATCCGTTGCTCACTTTGCTACATATTATGAAAACCCGAAAGATCCCCGAGAAGTAATTGATCTCGTAGGGCTTACTGAGAAATCAGATGCGCTGGGGCGCACACTTTCCGGTGGTCAACGCCGCAGACTTGATGTGGCACTTGGAATTATCGGTAACCCCGAACTCATCTTTCTCGACGAACCGACAACCGGATTTGATCCCGAAGCGCGTCGCGCATTCTGGCAGTTAATCCGCAAGCTGCGTGATGAAGGCGCAACGATTCTTCTGACTACTCACTACCTCGACGAAGCGGAAGCTCTGGCAGATCGCGTTGCAGTGATTAATAAGGGAAAGATTATTGAAGTATCTACTCCTGCACTCTTAGGTGGTCGCGCAACCTCCCTTGCAACAGTTTCTTGGCGTGATGGCGCAGAACTTCGTAGCGAGAAATCTGCCAACCCGACTCAACTCGTTACCCAGCTTTCAGCGCAGTTCGGCGGCGAAGTCCCAGAACTCAATGTGAAGCGGGCTTCGCTTGAAGATATTTATCTCGAGATGATTGGGGGCATACATGAGTAAGCCAACTGCGCTATCGATTGGCATTCAACGTGGCGGCCTTGAAATCAAACAATTTATGCGCCAGCGCGAATCCGTTGTCTTCACTATGTTATTTCCATTGATCTTGCTCGCCATCTTTGGATCAGTCTTCTCTAACTCAATTGCCAAGGGCGTTACCTTCAGCCAGTACTTTGTTGCGGGCATGATTGCATCAGGCCTTGTTAATACTGGTTTTCAACAGCTTGCCATCATGATTCCAGTCGAACGTGACTTCGGAACTCTGAAACGACTACGTGGCACTCCTATGCCAGCAAGCAGCTACTTCATTGGTAAGGCAATTCTTGTCACTGTAAGCATGTTGATTCAAGTCTTCTTACTTCTCGCAGCTGGTGTTGCATTCTTTGGAGTCAATCTTCCAAAGACAACTGAAAAGTGGTTGCTCCTCGCCGCACTCCTTGTTCTTGGGAGTGCATGTTCAACCATTCTTGGAATTGCATTTTCAAATGTTCCCAAGAGTGGTCGTGGTGCATCTGCCGTTGTCTCACCAGTTGTGATTGTTCTTCAATTCTTTAGCGGTGTCTTCTTTATCTTCACAGATCTTCCACAGTGGATGCAGCAAGTAGCTGCGATATTCCCACTGAAGTGGATGACGCAAGGAGCGCGTTCTGTCTTCCTTCCTGACTCATTTGCTACGCGTGAAGTAGCGGGCAATTGGGAAACTGGCCGCACCTTTGCCATCATTGGCGCATGGCTCGTAGTCGGATTGATCTGGGCAGTACGCAGCTTCAAGTGGGAGCGCGATTGAGAAAACTCTCACTCTTCCTTGTCATCGCCATGGCGGTATCAGGGAGTTCAGCTGTTGCTGCCACTAAGAAGCCAACGCCTTCTCCCACAGTGAAGGCAACTACGAAGGCAACAGTGAAAGCAACTGCTAAACCCACAGTGAAAGCAACTGCTAAACCCACAGCGAAAGCAACTGCTAAACCCACTGCTAAGCCCACAGCGACGACAAAATCGACAGCAAAGCCAACATCTACATCGACTTCTACAACAACTGCCAAACCGACTGTTAAACCAAAGCCAAAGCCGAAACCAAAGCCACGTAAGAAGGTAAAGGTCTCTCCTTCTCCAAAACCCAAGTGGCCGCCCGTAGGTTTTGAATATGAAGCAGGGATTTATGCAAAGGTTCCAACGAGTAAGGAACTTGTCGGAGTTATCTCGGCAAAGGGAAACTTAGCCTCACAAGTTGCTGCCTGTTCTAAATTTATCTGCGGTGCGGTGCAGGTAGCCGCCGAACAGGGTTGCGTCTGGTGGGAAGTAAATTCCAAGGTCTATGCGCAGAATAAGGATTTGATCGGCAATCTACGCACTATTACTGGACAGAGCCTTGCCCGTGAAGTAAAAACAATTCTTCTGATTTCACCTGAACCACTGGAATCACTTGAATATGTATCAAGCATTGAAGTCGTCTGCCACCAAGAGGCAAAGCCAGAAGGCACTCAAACAGTGACATTTACAAAGGTAAATGGCTAATGCTGGGCGGAGTCGATAACAAACTCTTCTTCATGAGCCTTGCTGGCTTTCCTGCAGTTCTCTTCTTGATCGTGATGCTGAAGTGGACATCTGCTCGAGGTAAATCTGTTGTTGCATCTGCTGCAAAGCAGGGACGCGAAGATGAATATGGAACTCTCGTTGCCGTTGCATCGCCCTTAAATCATATAGAGGGCGAGATGCTGCGACAGAAGCTAGTTGCTGTAGGAATTCGAGCAACGCTTACGCAGACCAAAGATGGTCCGCGGTTATTTGTATTTCCTAATGAAGAGAGCGCAGCGCGCGCCCATCTTCGATCTCCTAATTAACGATTGGCTCCTGGAACCCACAACTGATCACCGATTTTCTTATTGGCAACACGTGCAAGTACGAAGAGAAGATCTGAACAACGGTTGAGGTACTTAGCTGTCAGTGGGTTTACTCCGCCACCGAATGCATGAATTGCAGCCCAGGTACGACGTTCTGCGCGGCGAACAACTGTCCGAGCCACATGAAGGTGTGCTGCAGCTGGAGTACCTGATGGAAGCACGAATGAGCGAAGAGCTTCAAGATCTTTGTTGTACTTATCGATCTGTTCCTCGAGATAGACAACCTGTGATTCAAGTACACGAAGTGGTTCAAATGCTGGTGAATCAACTACAGGAGTACAAAGGTCTGCACCCACATCGAACATATCGTTTTGGATGCGAACCAAAAGGGCTCGAACATCATCGGCTAATTCATCAGTTGCAAGCACAACGCCGATAGTGGAGTTAGCTTCATCAACTGTTGCATATGCTTCAAGACGAGGGTCATTCTTTGAGGTACGGCTCATATCTCCAAGAGATGTAGTTCCGTCATCGCCTGTCTTTGTATAAATACGCGTTAAATTAACCATGTGCCTACCCTATAAGTAGACTTCGGATATGGCATCTTCGTCCCTCGACCGCTTCCGGATCACCGGTGGCTGCCGCCTCGAGGGCGAAGTATCAGTCACTGGCGCTAAGAATTCAGTCCTCAAGTTGATGGCAGCTTCACTCCTGGCAGTCGGCACGACAACTATTCGCAACGTTCCAGATATCGCCGACGTCGACATCATGGCTGACCTGCTTACTCGCCTGGGCTGCACAGTCACACACGAAGGATCTGTTGTCACTATCGATGTTCCCGCGGCTCCTCTGCACCGCGCTGATTACGATCTCGTTCGCAAGATGCGCGCATCCATTAACGTACTTGGTCCACTTGTTGCACGTGTTGGAAAAGCTGAAGTTGCACTTCCTGGCGGAGATGCCATTGGTTCACGTGGTCTCGATTTCCACATTAAAGGTCTTGAGTCACTTGGCGCTACAGCACACGTCGAACATGGTTACGTAATTGCAGAAGCTCCGAAGGGTTTAACAGGGACTGCAATCGAACTCGATTTCCCATCAGTAGGTGCAACAGAGAATCTCATGACAGCTGCAGTACTTGCGCAAGGTGTCACAACAATCGATAACGCAGCGCGCGAACCCGATTTGGTTGATCTAGGCGAATTCCTTATTGGAATGGGTGCGCAGATTGAAGGGCTTGGTTCACCACTCATCACCATTACTGGTGTGAAAGAGTTAAAGCCGACAGATCACACCACCATCACAGATCGCATCATCGCTGGCACATGGGCATTTGCTGCTGCCATGACACGAGGTGACATCACTATTCATGGTGGACGAGCAGATCACATGGAAGTCATGCTCGAAAAACTTACCTCTGCCGGTGCAATCATCACCTCTACACAAGATGGAATTCGCGTACAGATGAACCAACGTCCTCGTGCGATAGATGTAGCAACACTTCCCTATCCAGGATTTGCGACCGACTTACTTCCATTCATCATCGGCATGAATGCCATCGCAGATGGCCACTCCATCGTCACTGAAAACGTCTTCGAATCACGCTTCATGTTCGTCAATGAACTGATGCGCTTAGGCGCTCAGATCACAGTCGACGGCCACCATGCCTCTATCGACGGTATTCCACAGCTATCTGGGGCTCCTGTTGAGGCAACTGATATTCGCGCAGGCGCTGGTCTTGTATTAGCAGCGCTCGTTTCTGATGGTGAAACAACAGTCGATGGCGCTTTCCACATCGATCGTGGTTATCCAAACTTTGCCGAGCAACTGGTTAGCCTCGGTGCCAGCGTTACTCGAGAATAAAGCAAAGCCTTAATTAAGAGTTTGCTTTAAACCCGTCGATTCGATAGCTAACCCCGACCCACTTAGCACCAACGGCTGCTTTCGGTGCCTTTGTCGCTGGATAAATCACAATTGATGTCTTAAGTGTTTTATTTGTCTTCTTCATCTGCGCGCAAACAGCTGTCGCTTGACGCTTAGCCAATGCTTGCGAAGCCTTTGAAGTAGGGCTCTTTCCATATGTATAACCAATGCATGTAACTGACGCACCGTTCTTCAACGACTTCACATACTTAGCAAGATAAGCACTGTCATAAGAGTTCAACTTCAACGACGGTGAAACAGAATAAAGAGTGACTGCAGCTTTGGCATTACGAGATGCTGTTGCAAAATCCAAAAGTGCTTTCTTCTCGGCAGCGAGCTTAAGATCAGCCTCCGCCTTTAGCTGTGCAAGGCGCAACTCTTCTGCAATGCGAAGTTCTTCTGCTGCCTTCTCTTGTGAAGCCTTTAGCTCAGCAGCTGCCTGCGCTTGGGCATCTGCAAGATCTTTTGCAGCTTTGACTGCAGCTGCCTCTGCTTCTGCGGCCGCAGCTTTTTCTTGTGCTGCTTTCAGCTCGGCTGCTGCCTTATCAGCAGCCAATTTCAAGTTCGCTGCTTCAGTTGCTGCTGAATTATCGACAACTACCGCCATGACATATCCGCCACCTCCACCGCCACCACTGCTACTCGATGATGGAGCTGGTGTTGTAACTACGGGGTTAATGACGAGCAGAACTGGGTCCTCTGTAATGAGAGTGGTAATAGAACCATTTGCAGTTGCCGTGCCTAGGAGTTGGCTCTGGTTGCCGATAATGCTGTAAACCTTTGCCCCGTTCTTAATTGCTGGGTTTGTGAGGGTTACAGAGATTGCTTTACCGGTATTGGTGCTCGGAACCGATCCGTCGGATGCGACCCATGAGACAACTACTGAAAGCACAGAAGTTCCGTCTGAAGTGATCAGTGCGCGCTGGTCTGTTGAGTCGGCCAATAAGTGAATCGAAATTGGAACACTGGCATCGAGCGCTCCTGCAGGAATAGCTACAGATGCTCCATTGTTTCCACTACTGAATGAGTAGGACTGATCAATGCTTGCATGGGCATAGAAGGGTTGACCCATGCTGACCAAATTGCTCTGATTAATTCCTGTCAGCGAAGTACTGAGTAGGGCAACGGTTACAGTTGTTGTCTCTGTGTGCTGAAGAAAATTTGCTGTTTGCGCGGCTGTCATTGCAATCGGACAGCTTCCGGCACCAAAGAGTGAAATTACTCCCGAAGTAGAATTTACTGTACAAATCGAACTTGCAGCACTTGTTGCGTAGGTAAGTGAACCCGCGCTCGAACTCGTTGTCACCGTCGGTGTATCAGTCGCTCCTGGTCGCAAGATTGCAACATTAGAGTTCGGATAAGTCAATGAAAGGGTTGGTGTACCTCTAGAAATCGTTAAATCTGCTGCACTGAAGGTAATTGCATATTTAGGATTATTTGATGTGGTCAAGGCGCCTTGTTGAATTTGGTATGTACCGACATCAGTTCCGGCCGCACGAGTGAGAGCACCGGTAAGCGCATCACCCAGCACGAGTGACCCAGTGGTGATTGAATATGTAAAGGTTGGATCTGACGCACCATAAACCTTGGTCTTGGCATCAGCTGTCACTGTGATTGCACGAGGATTCACAGTGAAGTTTTGAGAAACTTGGCCAGCGGCCCCTGTATTTGTGTCTCCTGGCTGATTAGCATTGATTACACAAGTGCCCACTCCGAGAAGTGTGATGGTGCTTCCACTGGTGCCAGAGGTGGTACAGACCGAATTTGAACCTGAGGTAAATACGACAGTCAATGATGCAGATGATGTAGCACTGACTGTAAAAGTATCACTCGAGTAACTCTTCGCCGAAAGTGAATTGAAGGTAATTGTCTGGCTCGCAAGACCGATGGAGAATGAGACAGCATCTGTTCTTGCAAGATAATTGGTATCAGATGATCGAGTCACGGCAATGACGCAGGTACCTGCGGTTGTATATGTAAGAGTTGTACCAGTTACAGAACATCCCAGTGTAGTGTTCGAAGCATCTAGAGCTGTGAGGTAGGAACCCGTTCCTGTACCGCCGGTTCCAGTCAGCGCAACTGACTTATTACTTGGGCTATATCCCGAACTCAGCGAGGAAAGTGTCACAGCTGATTGCGTGGCCTGTGTAATCGTAAAGTTGACCGAAGCTAGCGTGATTATGTATTTTGAATTTGCAAGAGTTCCAATGCCTATTGCATAGGACCCAGCATTTGTGCCCGTATAAGTAAGGGCACCACTCAAAGTATCAGCGCCAACAAGTGAGCCGGAAGTAATCGAATAGGTAATCGTTGGATTATTAGCTCCGTACACCTTTGATTGACCTGTTGTTGGTGTAACTGTAATCGCGGCCCTGTCGGCTGAAACAGTCATAGTCGTAGTTCCACCCGAAACAAAATTAGTCGTATCGTTAGGCGTAAAGGTTGCGGTGATAACTGAGGTGCCATTGCTCACGATTGTCGCAGTACTTGAGCTAATTGCCACAACGGAAGTCGTTGCAGAGGAATATGTAAAAGTTCCCGGTGTGCTTGGGGTTGGAGCAGTCAGTGAAAAAGTTTCCCCATAGATCTTCGATACTCCTGACCAACTAAAGGTTGGAGACTGTTTGGCTACAGTAATGGACGTCGAAATCGAGCTTGCCGCAAGGTAATTTCCATTAGCCGCTTTGGTCGCAGTGACCCTACATGTACCAGCGCCGGTTGGAGTAAGCGTTGATCCCAGCACAGAGCATGGTCCTGAATCAACAAGATAGGAAACACTTCCTGAACCATCACCGCCTGAGGTAGTTAATGTAAGCGTAGATCCAAAAGTGGCATTTGTCGACGATATGGTTAGCGTCGTTTGTGTTCTTTGTTGAACCGTTGCAACCATAGAAGTAGTCGAGCCCGAAACATAATTAGCTGTAGCGGTCGGTGTGAATGTTGCAGTAACTGTCGAGGTTCCAGCACCAGCGACTGTAGCTGTGCTTCCACTCAAGGAGAGCACTGATGGAGTTGAAGATGAGTAGGTGAACGTTCCCGGAGTACTTGGAGTCGGGGCAATAAGTGAGAAATTTGCATCCCCGTAAGTCTTTGTTACATCGGTCCAAGTGAATGTCGGAGTTGCCTTACCGACAGTGACTGTCATAGTGGTCGTGCCGCCAGAATTATGGTTCGCCGTATTCGTCGGTGTGAAAGTTGCGGTGATTAGGGAGGTGCCGGCACCAGCCACTGTTGCCGTGCTTCCACTAATAGTTATGACCGAAGTAGTCCCAGATGTGTAGGTGAAAGTTCCCGGAGTACTTGGAGTCGGGGCAGTGAGCGAGAAATTTCCATCGCCATAGGTCTTTGTTATACCGCTCCAGGTGAATGTCGGAGTTGCTTTACCGACGGTGACCACCATCGTTGTTGTACCGCCAGAAATATAATTATTCGTATCGGTGGGCGTAAATGTTGCAGTGATAACCGAAGTCCCCGCCCCGACTACAGTGGCTGAATTGCCGCTTACAGAGATAACTGAAGTGGTAGCTGAGGAGTATGCAAATGTTCCAGGAGTACTCGATGTCGGATCGGTCAGCGTGAAAGTGGCATCTCCATAAGCCTTTGTTACCGCGCTCCATGATCCAAAAGTTGGCGTAATCTTACTTACCAGGGTTGTGCTGGCCGTGGTTCTTGATGCAGTTCCACCACTATTGGTAACCGTGACGGTCGCAGAAATTGCAGTACCGATATCTGCTGTTGTTAGCGTGTACGTTGACGATTGGGCACCACTTATTGGACTCCCGTCTCGATTCCACACATAAGTAGCTGTAGGCGTCGGTGTTCCAGTGACTCCGCTTGGAGTCACAGTTAATGTCTGCCCATAGGTAGGCGTACCACTAATGCTCGCAGAACTGATTGTTGGAGTTAATGCTGCAATCGGACCGAATTCAGCAGACGTGGAAGTTGCACTACCGGCACTATTTGTTGCAGTTGCTGTCACGGTAATTTTGGTACCTATATCCGCTTCGACAAGAGTGTAGGTTCCCGAAGTCGCACTTGAGATTGCTACGCCATTTCGTTTCCACACACGTGAAATCGTTTCAGTCGCGGTGACGTTACTCGTCAGAACCTGCTGGGCAATGGCATTTCCAGAAATTGTATTCGCTGTAATAGTCGGCGCAACCGGTAACGTAAATCTATATGCTTTCGTAGTTGGGTTGCTTTCGTTGTATTCGCCAGTCGACATGTAAGCCTTGGTGCCATCGGCGCTAAATCTGACGGAGTTTACTTTTGCAGTCCCACCTGGATTACCTTCATTGGTCCAGGTTGCGCCAGAATCCTGGGAGATCCAAACATTCTGCGTAGAATCCCATCCAATCAATTTTGTACCATCAGCGCTTGAGTGAATTCCCATCCAGTTCTTGGAAGTATTAGGCAGCGCAACGAATGATCCGCCGCTATTTGTTGACTTATAAACAGCGCCTGTAAATGGGTAAGTACCTGAACCGCCAGCTGTATAAATGATGGTGCCATCTTCGCTCCCGGTCAAACCTCTCGGATAACCTACAACAGATGAAAAATTGGAACTCCAAGTCCAGTTGGATGTGTTTAGTTTCCACAATCCGCCGGAATCAGATTTTGCAAACCAAATTGCGTTTCCGGATTTGGAAACGTGTACTGCGCCTTGGGCATTTAGGTAACTGGGCAGAGTAATTTTAGTGAAATTTTGGCCAGAGTCGGTACTCACGAACATGCACCAGGAGTTAAACACGTTTAAGACAATTAGCGATCCATCACCACTCATCGCTACGCCGGTACTTTCGGGTCCAGAAGTTGTCTTTAAAAAATTGATTTCATTATTGCATTGAGAGCGAAACGAAACTAAAGACTTGGATGTCCAGTTTGCACCCTGATCGATCGAAATTGAAAGGACGCTGGATCTATACGTGGTTACTACTATTTTTTGGCCATCATTACTTGTTAATGCGTTAGTGGGCGTTGATGCCGTTGTTTGAGTTAACGAGGAAGATTTCTCAGTCCAATTGGCTCCAGAATCGGATGAAATATAGATTCCATTTGCATTTGGGCTTCGATTAACACTTCCACTAAGAAGCACTAGCTTTGAACCGTCAGCGCTGACTGCAAGATCGTTTGCTGAAATTACGGTGCTAGGGATGGCTAGTTCTGTCATAGCCAAGGTTCCTGCATTCGCAACATGCATTGATGAAGGTAGAGCGACAAGCAAAGATCCGAGTAAACAGGCAACTACTGCTTGAGAGAGTAAAGAGGTCCCGGTATCTGAAAATGATGTTGCTTTTTCTCTAATCTTCAAGATAAATGTAGTCATGATCGAGAAAATACACTCGGAAATGTTGGCGCACGATTTCTGTCACTTGTGAGATAAACGGTTTAATTATCCTAAGTTTTCCACACTCAGGAGGTAACACTTGTGACATCACTCCCGGTACATTCATGCACGATGTGACACCATTAGCTATGAATTCAACGCGAGTTATCTATGTAGAGAATGACTCTGCGCTAAGACAATTTCTCCAGGAGTCGCTTGCACAAGAGGCCGGCCTCGAACTTATTGGCACTTATTCAGATGGAATTTCTGCACTTAATCGCGCTATTGCTAAGAAGGCAGATGTAGCACTTATCGATTTCGGGCTCGATACAGATGGCCTCAATGGGATTGAACTTGGTATTGCTTTGCGCGAGATCAATGAGTACATCGGAGTTGTGATTTACTCACAGTTCAACGTACGCAAAATGGTCAACCGGGTACCACCAGCAATGCGTAATGGTTGGTCATTCTTCGAAAAGAGTGGCGAGATGTCTGGCGCTGATTACGCTAAGATTTTGAAAGAGACAGCTATCGGAAAAGGTAACTGGGAAGAGTTCTTCCCCGCGGGAACAGAGGGTGGAGATGTCGGTCTTAACCTTTACCACGAGCTCACATCTCGTCAACGTTCGATTATTTCACTTTTAGCTCAAGGTGTTTCTGTCCAAGAAATTAGTGTTCGGCTTGATCTCACATATGCGTATGTCCGTAAAGAGTTATCTCGCGCTTATGACACCTTGTTACCCGATGCCAAAGAGGGTGATGACTTGAAGACTTTGGCTATCCTGAAATATCTACAGCTAGTGAAGACTCTCTGATGAAAGAAACGTTAACCAAGTTCAAAGATTTCATGGGACCATACGACTATAGGCCTGGATTCATCTTCTCCACAATCCTCGTCTTTAACTTATCTAATCTCAGGCCCTATACCTTTGAGTATCAGTACGGGCCCGAGAGAATTCAATTCTTTTTAGTTGGACTTATAGCTTATGTAATTATGGGCCTGCCTCTATATCTCGCTCTGAAGCTGTCGCAGTACATCTGGGGAGGTCGAAGACGAAAACTAAGTCTTTATCTCTTTGATGTATTAATTGCATCTTTGATTACCATCCTTTCTCAAATAGCTGGGCAAAAGTACTTAATTCCTCGGATAGGAACTATTAATTTCATTCACGGCGGAGTTTTTGTTGGGGAACTGGTTACGCGCTTTATATTTGGCGTGACTTTTGTTGCCATTACTCACAATCGTTTGAGAACTTTGAGTCAAAAGCTGGAGCTCACTTCGTCACTAAACAATCAACTCAATGAACGCTATGCAAAGTTGGTTGAGTCAGATGAAGAGATTCGTTCTCATGCATCTCAGCTGTTGCACGATCGCATCCAGGCCAAATTAATGTTAGCTGCAGCCAAATTGACTCGTGTTTCTAATGTCCTATCCGATGAGGGGAAGTTGGGAGTCCTTCCTGTTATCAAAGAACTTGAACAAATTCGCGCGATAGATGTCCGAGAAGTATCCGCATTGCTCTCCCCTAATCTGGCTGGCGAAGGATTAGTTGGAAGTTGCGAGAATCTTTGCAAGGAGTTTGAAGGAAGCGTTGAATTTAAAATCGATATCAGCCCTGCCGTGGAAGCTTTGGATGAAGAATTTATTCTTGGTGTCTATCGAATAATTGAGCAAGGCGTCATCAACTCCATTAAGCATGGACCAGCAACCACGATTTCTATGGAAGTCTTCATCTCGAGTTCAAATATGTTGGTAGTTGAATTGAAAGATAACGGACCTGGAGGGGAAATTAAGAACTCAGGTACCGGCTCTGTAATTATTGATGCTTGGGTTTCTATTTTGGGCGGAGAAAAAGAGATTAAAGCTGATCCAGGAAAAGGTTATAGATTGCGCGTGACTGCGCCGGTAAAGCTTGGGTCTTAACCGACTGATTCAGTAAGAATTGAAACTCGGTCGTTTGAGACTGATAAGAAGCCTCCACGGACCTGGAACTCTTGAGTCGTTCCGTCTGTGCCTTTAATGCTG
>Ga0209191_1002152_pt1 | contig 12428 bp, 12 predicted proteins | sample S_130626_EF_Meta_FD_187320 | JGI IMG/M metagenome (GOLD analysis project Ga0209191, IMG submission 187320) | Freshwater microbial communities from Lake Simoncouche, Canada to study carbon cycling - S_130626_EF_MetaG (SPAdes) (version 2) | ecosystem: Environmental > Aquatic > Freshwater > Lake ... | reverse complement strand
CCACATGAACATATAAAAGGATTTACTCGTGAAACTGGATCATCTTTTAGGGTTCGTGTATGGCCTAAGACAATCTTTGATCATACATCATTTGTATCTAAAGTTATTAATGATCATGTCACTCTAGTGTTTGGGACACTTAAATAATTTACTTTTTAACTTGACCTGTCTCGCAATTTAGAATGAATTTATCAAGATAGACGGTAAACACCATGCAGTCAATCGGAACTTGATTGTTATTGATAAAACTAATATTCAAATTTCTAGTAGTTGCCTTTTCTGCCTCTGTGCCTCTGCCTAAATCAACCCAATAGACACGATTCATCTCCCACCAGTTTTGAGATATTAATCCAGTGCTTACCCCTATATCTGCGCTAGTTAGAGTTTCAGCGAGTTGAATTTGTTCAAGAAAGTTTTCAAAAGAAAAATATAAAGATGTATTAAGAACGTTAACACCTCCGAGCGTAACTTGTAAATTGGTTAGGGATAGAGGAGCATATGAAGCAGGGCAAGGATCATAAGGACTCGCAAATTGTGAGAATCCAATAGCCGTAGATGTAAAGGCGCCAGCGGATTTAGATGAATCACAAGCCGAAAAGGTTGAAGAGCTTGATATTAATGGTATGATACAAATTCCTACAGGATTTTTAATACCTGATTGAACAAGTTGAGAGAAAGAAGAACCAACACTAATGCTAGTATATTGATTGAATAAGAAGTTTTCATATACAATCTGTTTATTAGTATTTTCAGTCAAATATTTATATGCCTTTTCTGGTTCTAATTGAATCTGAGAATAATAACAACGACAAGCAGTCATCGGATGACTTGTTAAAGATCCTAATGCGATTGAAGTTGTCCCAAAAGAAGAGGGCGGTTTTGAAACATATAGACCAGCAGTAATCAAAGTAGTAGAAGTAGCAATACCACCATTAGCAGATGTAGCACCTAACCAATTGATAGTAAGAGGGCAAGTAGTAGAGAAGCTTGATGTGAAAGTCCCATATGCTAAATTTGCTGTGTTTGGATTTTGAACTGATACTTGTATAGCACCACTATTTACATAAAAGCGCATTACAATATCCATTTTCTTTACTAAACCCATCTTATCAATACAATCACATAAATATTTGAGAGGAATAATTGCTGTATCATACCAGGTCATTACATTACTTGAAACAGTGTAGTAAGATTTAAATTCATTTGTAATATTAGATAGAGACATGATTGCAGGTTGAGGCGCGACAGTTGTAGTTCCAGAAATACCAGCACCATAAATATTTTGATAGTTAGCGTTTGCAGTTAAATCAATAATTTTAGATACTCTATCATAAATAGCTTTATTAGATTGATTTGCATTTTGAGGTATTGCTATACCAGCAGGAGCCGATCCAGAAACAGAAAACGGTAAATTATTACATAATCCAACTCCTTGATAAGGCGCAGCAGTTGCAGTCCCAGACGAAGAAGAACCAGTATTCAATAAATTTGCAGTTGTGAATTTTACTGATTTTTCATTATCTAGAGTAGATGAAAGACCTAATGTGTTGATTGTTGATTGTTGATCAGTTGCGCTTAACTCAGAAAGTAATTTAAAATTTTTATACATGCCGACGAATGGCTGCATATCATTAATAACTTTACCGTTTGCTACAACCTCAATTTGATGAATAATATTTTGATAGTTAGATTTTAATGCACATAATGAATAGCCAGCAGTAGGGGCAGTAGTCAAAGTTGTTCCGTTTGATGTTGTTGCGACCATGATTAAAGGGATAGTTAAGTAGAGATCAGTAATATCAGTCATACCGCTTGAATAGACATTGCTTAGATCAAATTGGACTAGTGATTGACCTGCGACGTTATACACACCAGAATTGATGTCATTTACAAAATTCCATTGTTTATCTGTGTATGCAGAATAGTCAGATACATCTTGAGGAGCAGAGCTTTTAGAGAATTCATAATTATCGGAGTTCATTGATACTATATATTTATTACTAAAGATTTTTTTTTATAAAATGAAAATGAAATTTATATATTTTGATAGAAAATTTATAAAATATTATCTAATCATAAGTTATATATATTATTATGTCAGTTATAACAGAGTTTAATGCACCATCAACATCAACTAGATCTAAATTATTATTACAAAAAAAACTAAATCAAAGAAGTAAAGAAGCAATGATACAAAGAGGAATAACACCAGAAATACTACCAACAAGAGCAGAAGTAAAATTACTAGGATTAGATGATGATAATCCAGAAGCAATAGCGAATAAACACAGAAACTCAACATCTATACAGATCCAACTAGCCAACATGTCAAATAACGCGATTGTAGATGAATTAGGATGGAAACCAAGCAAAATCAAATCTGAAGTAACTCAACAAATGATTGATGAATATAAAGCAGAGATGAACCAACCTGTTAAAGTTATAGATCCAGATACAGGAAGAGAAGTAGTTTATAAATATAAGCCATCGTCAATTGATCTAACCCCAATTAACCCTACTATAGAACGCACATTAACAAATGATGAAATTGATGAAATAAATAAAAATATTGTATATAATTTAGATAGGTTGAAAAGAAGTGAAGATTTTGTAAGAGTTTCAATTCCAAAGAGAAAAAATATATTAGACGATGAATATAATAGAAATAAAGCAAAATACGAAAGAGATCGAAATCTATCATTGTTTAATATGTTTATTCCTAGTGCCGTTGACCCATTAATAAAGTATGAAGAGGACTTGGAAGCATTAAAACAGATGGAAGAACAAGAATTAGATAATATAAAACAGTATAAATTTAATATTGATCAACTTCAACGACAACTCAAAGATAACACTACTAAAATTCATACTAATAGTGTCAATCAAGCTGAAGCAGTAAAACAAAACCGCTATAAAATAAAAGAAGCAGAGGATGAATTAAATGTTTTAAATTCTGGAAAATCAATACCAGGTCAACAGATAGGAGAAACAGAAGATCAATATAGACAGCGATTAATAGATATCGGTAGGGAAGTATTAGACGACGATGAAGTTGAACGCGAGGCGGGAGCATTACAAATGGTGAAAGCAAAATACAATTTAAAAGAATTTTTATCAGACCTTGGACAAATTGAAACAATACTTAAAAAATTATCAACAGATGAAAAAACTGAATTTAATACAAAAATAGTAGCGATTAAAAAGAAATATCTTGATACTTATGGATATAATAATAAAAATATGACTGTTGATAAGATTGTTGATTTTATAAAAGATGAAATTACACCACAAGTTCAAATAGCACCCCGAATTGAACTACCATTCGAATTGATACATCTTGTAGATAGCCAACAAAGAAATCAAGAGCGTATGTTAGTGGAAATGTTTGAATATTTTAAACACCTTATAGAAAGAGAACCAGCACAGGCACAATTACCACCTGAAATATATGATTATTTTCAACAACATCAAGTCACAGGAGCAGAACAAATAAGACTTTTACGTGATCTAACATATTATTTACAAACACATCAACCAGGACCGACAACAGTAGAACTACCGCCTGAGATATCAGAGTATTTCAAACAACTTCAACTTTCTGGCATACCACCAGGACCACCACAAGGATCTGTAGCATATGCGCCTAAAGCTTTTAATTCATTTAAAAATAAACAAGAATTAATTGATGTAGCAACTGCCCGTAATTTTACATTCAGTAGATCAAATCTAGGTAATAAAGAGATGTACGAAGAGTTATTAAGAGCAAATCTTATTCCATTATCAAAAAGACCGACATTAGCGGTTGCAGCAGCAGCAGCAGCAGAACCAGAACCAGACTTTCCAACAGAAGGCTTATCGGTGGCAGATATAGAAGCAAGAAAAGCACATTTAGCAGCAGTTGAAAGAAATAGAGCACGACCACAACTAGGGCTTGAAGGCGCAATCCCAGGAATAAAACTTAGATCAGGTAGAACTTTACCAGCATCAGAAACACCGACTACCGTATCGTTAAATCCTATACAAGAGGAAATGATTAGGAGAAGAAAACGAGTAGGACCAGAAACAGAAACGTCAGGGAAAGGTTTAGGAGTACATCTTAAAAAACTCCCTAAAGTAATAAAGGTAGGTCATATACATATTAATCCTTCAAACCTTTACTATGAAAATATATTAAGTGTTAGAAATCCAAAGAATAAACCATTACGAGCTTATAAAGATGAACATATTTCAGAATATTTAGCTTCGTTATTAATTAAACTAATCGAAGGAGGAAATATTACAAAACATGAACTGCAACCATTAAGCGATCGCGAAAAAATGATCTATGATAATTTAATTAAAAGATCTAAACTGCATAAAATGAATGATAATACATTTGAACAAACTGCTTTAAAAATGAAACAAAGATTAGAAGTCTTAGAAGGAGAATTAGAAGCAGGAAACACAAATGATAAAATTAAAAGTGAAATACATGGATTATTATTTAAATTAGCACATGCAAAAGTAATATCACAGGTTGACGCTAATAAACACTGGAAATCAATAATGGAAATATATTAATTTATTTAAATATCTAATTAAAATTATTTTCTAAATTAAATATATATAGAAAACAAAAATGTATCATCCAGCGAGTATAGCTTCATTATCACCATCTCAAATTTCAAAGGCTTTAAAAGGTCTCCCTGTTCGTGTTTCTGTTGGTAATCAACATGACATAGAATTATCACAAGAACAATTAAAAAAATTATCTAAAGCTGGTCTAAAAGGTAAGGCTGCAACCATAGCAATGGATCCATATCAAATTCAAAATCATATGCATCTAATGGGAGCTGGAAAACTTAAAAAATCTATTAGATCAGATGCCGCCCGTTTGATAACATCTGGAACTGATCGCGCTATTCAAGCTATTAGTGGATCTGGTAAGCTTAAAAAGTCAATAAGAGCAGATGCCGCCCGTTTAATTACATCAGGAACTGATCGCGCTATTCAAGCTATTGAAGGTGGATCTGTAAACCGTCTTAAGAAAGCAGGACGTTGGGAACACTTCGTCAATGCATCAATTCGTGATGGTATTGACACAGCAGGCAAAGCGGCAAGAGTATATCAAAAAAGCACTGATCCTATGTCTATGATGGGTTTTGGAGTAAAAAAGAGAGGAAGACCTCGCAAACACGGAGGCGCTTTGACCGCAGCTGGCTATTAGAGTTTTGATTTAATTTCATTATTTATTTTCTCATGTAAAAATATATAATGAATTTCATAAATAAGGTTTTAGATTTTAAAGAGCACGTCCCGCCTTCAGTTAAAGAAGCATTAAATAAGATCGGTAATCAACAAATTACAAGCGCTAGATGTGGTAGAACTCCAGTCCAGTCAGTTATTCAAGGGGCTTTAAAAATGGTCGCAAATGTCCCTTATGATGATTTATTTCATTTGTTTATAGAATTAACTCTTACTAATGGGCAAAAATGGGTCTTAGAAAAGATAGAAAGAATCAACTTAGTAAGAGAAGATAGAAGCAAGAAAACAGGCGCAGAATTTACGTCATCTTTTTCAGTTGGTAAAACAGTAAATGAATTGTTTCAAAATACTAGAAACAAAATGGGAGATCGTTTTCTACCATATCAAAGCGCATCTAATAATTGTCAGGTCTTTATTATGGGCGTCTTAGATGGTAATGGAGTAAATAACTCAGAATTAACTGCATTTGTAAAACAAGATACAAAGTCAATTTTTAGAAATAATCCAGCATTAAGAAAATTCGCTAATACTTTGACAGATATAGGTGGTTATGGTAATGCATTGATTCAGGGTGGCGAGTTGCATCATCATTTTAAAAATAATGAATTAGACAATAAACAACTAACAGACTTATTAAATATTTATGAAATTCCATGTAATGGTATATATATTAATGGTAAGATGCCTAAATTAAAGAATGGTTCATATATTATTAATCTGAATGGACATTCTCACTGGGTAGCACTTATTAAACATGGAATAGAATATTTTTACTTTGATTCTTATGGAGTAGTAGCCCCGACGGAAGTTGAAAAGAAAATTGGCACTCAATATATTTATAATCATAAGCAATTACAAGACATAGATTCTAGTTCTTGTGGTTGGTATGTGATAGCTTTTCTACGATATATGCACCAACCAGAATATAAGAGTAAATTATTTGAATCATTTATAAACTTATTCTCTTCAGATACCAAAAAGAATGAGTTAATATTAAAAACTTTATTACGTTAATTTGTGATGTTGTAGAAAGTTCTTTCTAAGATGAGTATTCTTGTCTTTACCTTTTAGATCTATCATGAAGAACGATAGCGGATCAGACGTTGATTCATCATATAGTTTTTTAAATAGTTCTTTTTCTACATCATGAATATTATGATTTCTTATTATATTATTCAATGTTGTATTATCATTCAATCTAAATAAAATAAAGTATTGACAGTTTCTAGTAATTACTTTAGGCACGCTTGTGTAGTTCTGACAAAGGGCGACAACTGTGAAACCTGATTTTCTGCCTCCTGTAAAATATTCATTTATTTTCTTAAAATCTTTCTTACCCATATTAATAAAATCATCTACAATCAATAATTTTTCAGCTTCTTTATCTTCCTCAAACTCTGATAAAGATGGTAGTACATTTATATCATTTATCAATTCCGTTTCTGGTATTCTTTCTTGTAATAAATTCATCAGGGGCTCATCTGTTGATACTGGATTAAAAACCATTATATGATAAAACTTATTAGGCATTCTTTGGATCATATTCATGACAAAATTTGATTTCCCTGTTCCTGTTCCTCCTATTGCACAAATCATACTATTAGGTAAAATGTAATGATTTTTGAATGTTTTATCAACTGTATCCTTTTTTAAATGTTTTGGTAGTTTTTCATAAAAGTTAGTAATTTTATCAGTCATTTATATTGTTATAGTAGAAAATTATTATATTTTTAATTTATCCAACTCTTAAAATTTTAATAGTATTTTTACAATTTACTGTTCCTGCTGATGTTATTCCTTTTAATTGAATTGTACCTACTCCAGAAAAATCTATAATTCCTGGCATAGAAGCACATATATATCCTCCTGTTGATGTACTTGGACCAACTGCTAACAATAATATGTTCGGTGTTCCTGATGCATTAGTATAAGTTAAACTAAGTGTCAAATTCATTGTTGCTATACTCCATGTATCGCATGCGTATGAAATCCAAAACATATAAGAACCTATTGGTATTGATGAAAGTGATGCTAAATTAACACTTACTGTTCCAACTGATGTATGTCCGTTTGTTGCATCATTGACATATCCTAATTGTGTTGATGAAGGTGTGGCTAATGTTGTTGGAGCTGTAAGTTGTTTTGTTATTGCTAGACTGCCATTTATTGTTGTTGCAGTTGATGCCGTTCCAATCGTAATAAGTGCTCCTGAAGCGTCAGATAACCCTATTTTAATATCACCTGTTGTCTGTGCGTTTCCAATCTCAATATCTCCTAAAACAACATTATTACCAATTCTTAATGCCGTTGTTCCTGCTGTTGTATCTGCTAGTGCATCATAATAAGCAGATAGCATTTTTCCACCTGTTGAAGCTGTAATATTTCCACCTGTTGTAAAATTTCCTGTCGATGATGTTATTCCGCCAGATGCTGTCAACAAATTTAATGTTGTGAAATCTTGAGCTGTTTTTGACATTGATGTCTGAATCCAATAGGCCCCATTATAATAACCTTCAAATGAACCACCTAAACTTAAATTAAGGTATGAAGGTGTTATTGTGGTACTTTGGTATAAAATTACTTGAAGAGAAATAGTCACATCACATGATGCTACATTTTTAATAAACATTTTAGTTCCAATATAATATCCTGCTGGAATGGTTAATATTCCCGCTGGCGTAGAACCAGTTAATGTAACCATGAAAATATTATTTGTTGTTATTGGAAGTGTGAATGGTAGAATAGCTGTATCATAAGTTAAAGTTATGGATCGTCCAGATAAATATCCACTTTGTGTTAATAAAAGGCCATTCATGGTTGTTGTATTTGTTGTTGTTCCAATTAAAATACTACCTGTAGATCCTGCTCCATTTCCAATATTTATATTTCCAGATCTTGAAGTATTTGTTCCAATTGATAATACTCCTGTTGTTTGCAATGTTCCTAATCCTAAAGATCCTGCTGCGGGTGCTGAAGCGTTATTTATTACATTATTTTGATGATCTATATTTCCAATATGAATGCTTCCAGTTGTATAAGGTCCTAGTCTTATTGTTCCCCCTGTTATTCCTGTCGCCATTGTTAAATTTGCTGTTTGAGATCCAAAAAGTGTAATGGCTGATGATGGCGTTGATGAATCAATTGTTGATGTATATAGTGTTGATATGGTTTCTGTTCCTTGTGCTATAGGATAATTTAAATAATTTCCTGTTGTTGATGATGAAGAACTAAAAAAGGATGGATTATAAGTTATTCCATTGAAATAAGGATATGGCGGAGTTTGAGAAGTCATTTAATTATAATAATACTTTAGAAATTAATTTTCTTAACTATTATTATTAATGTCATATACTTTACTCTTAAATTCTTCTAATGTTGTTGGATCTAACAATAACACATATCAATATAATTTTATTAGTGGTTCTTTTCATGCTAAAGACTGTGAAATGGCTATCAGTTCTCTAGCTATTCCTTATTCATGGTATAATATTACTAGCGCTTACAACAATAAAACAATATCTATTACCTTTCCATATCTAGCAACGACAACAACATTAAATATAACTATTCCTGATGGCTTTTATTCTGTTTCAGATATCAATAATTATATAGAATTACAATGTATCAATAATGGATTGTATTTGATTAATGCTACGGGATCTTATGTTTATTACTTTCAAGTTTATTCTAATTCTACTTATTATACAAACACTGTCGTCTTATCTCTTGTTCCTACTTCTTTACCTTCTGGTTATACTCAGCCTAGCACGGGTTTTTGGTCGACTGTTTCTGGTAATGGATTACCATTATCTACTTCAACCCCATCTTTTACCTTAGCTTCTAGTGGTTCTATCAATACAATAATAGGCTTTAAAACTGGCACTTATGCAGCATCAACAAGTTCATCACAATCTATTAATGGCACTATAACGCCTATTGGTTCTACTGTAAATGCTTTAGTAATTAGATGCAATTTATTAACAAATAATATTGCAATGCCTTCTGATATTCTTGATACTGTTCCTATTACATCTACTTCTTTTGGTTCAAATCTTACTTATGATCCTTCTTTTGAGAAATGGATAAATATTCGTGATGGATCTTATAACACCATGACTATCACATTTCAAGATCAAAACTTAAATACTCTTTACGCTAATGATCCTAATATTTCAATGGCATTATTAATTAGACAAAAAAGAAATGATAAAAATGATAAAAATTAATTTCTAATATAATATTATAGAAACATCATGCCAAAAAATTATCTTTTCCACAAACGAAATGTTCTTCCTAGAATGTATCAATTTGAAAGACATTTAACAAAATTAAGTCCTAAAGGCAATTCTCTTTTTTCTAATAAACCTACACGTAATGAAATAGTCGCAACCATGCAAGGTGAGGGCATTATGCAACGTAGAAAACTACACCCACTTAAATTCAAAATATAATATTAAATTTATCAAGGTATTTTGAAAGATTAGTTGTAAGATCTGTAGTAGGTCCCCATAATAAATAAGCTGATAAAGAACCAGCATTGACATGCTCCCAATCTTCATTTACCGCATGACGTTTTAAATAATTACTGCGTTTATGTTTATCATGATGATCTAAATAAGTTGATGAATTCTTACTACCAAAATGTATTGTTAAATTAGGATCTGAAAATTTTATAACTAATTTTTTATCTGGTTTGTTTGATTTTTCTAATGAAATGAATCTCATATTTATAATCTAATATTAGATTATAATTATGATGTCTGAAGTTTTTTGGACTGGTTTGTATTCCAGTCTTATAGGTTTTATTTTAGCTATGGGTAGTCAATGTTATAAAAGTAAATGTAAAGAGGTTAATTTTTGCTGCATTAAAATTGTTAGAGATGTAGAAGGTGAGGAGGCAGTAGATAGAGCACCAACTAATCCAATACAATCACAAAACAATTTATAATTTAATCTTTTGATGCATCCATTCTTGCTTTCTTAAACATTTCAATATGTTTATTGATTAATCTTTTAACTTGTTCATTATAGATCCTTATTATTATTTTATTATTTCTTTCTGTTGCTTCATTCATCATAAGGTCATAACGTTCTTGTTTTTCTTTATATTTACTCATAAGCTGTTTTAGATCATTATCTGTTAATTCTGATATATTGTAAATTGTATCCATTATAATATTATAATTAGAATATTTTTTCTATTCATAATATATAAATGAGTAAAACTTTATGGCACACAATCCAAATCAAGGTTCCGAAAGAAATGGTTGAATTAACTAAATCAGGTAAAGTATCAGTTAAGAAAACATTAACGAAAACATTAAATATAAGTAGATCACAAAAAACACCAGCTATTAAACTAATTCCTTCTAGTGATAATAAGCCTCATATTGTTAATGATGGAAAAGAATGGAACGTTGATGTATTAAAAGAAAGAATGGCAAAGGCTAGAGCAATGAGAAAACAGAATGCAAATAAAAATATATTTGAACCAGCAGTTAAAAGAATGGTTAATTTGAATAAGTTTGAAGGTAATATTGTTAAACGCGCAAGAGAATTAGGAAGAACAAAAAGAATGAAACATGCTAGCGACTATACGAAATATATGGATAACTTAAGCAAGTTTAGAAAATTAGAACAAGGTATTTATGATATGTCTCATAATGATCCTGAAAAACAAAGACAACTTATAAATAAATACTCGGATAAAATAACCGAACTAAAAAAATTACTTGATGAATATAACCCTAATCCTAATAAGAACTTACATGATTTTTTATATGAACCAGAATATACAGCACCAACAGGACATTCAACGCGTAAATCGGCTAGAAGAAATAGAGTTAAACCAAGTCAAAATAAAGAACCTATATTAGAACAAAAATCAAAGGTATTAAAATTTGGTGATATTAGGGGAAATATACCAGAAAGAAAAATGAAGGGAAGATATGATTTAAGATCATATAAACCAGCAGCAGATGATATTTATACACATATTATTGAATATTATTGGAAACATGCATATGAGTTTATGGATCCACAAGAAAGACCAACACAAGATGAATTAATAAATATATCAAAATTATTATACGGAATAACTAAAAAGTATCATGTTGTTCAGACTTATGCGAGTAATGGAAATGTAAAGGGTGCAGATGAGTTATTATGGGACATTATAGATCGTATAACTAATGATCAATATAAAATAATAATGAAAATAGCTTATTATGACGGAATCAATAAAAATCATAAACTACTTCATCAAGCATGCAATATACATAAGAAGAAATTAGAAGATGACTATAATGAGGAAGTCAAAAAGATGAATGAGTATAGAGAAGAAAGAAAAAATATGACCCCTGAAGCAAAACAAAAAGAAAAAGAATTTTTTGATAAATTGAGTCGTAATGAATTAATAATTTGATTAACCATTTAATGGGGCGGGCGATGCTGATTCATTGGGTGATTCTATTTTACGTCCTTGATCCGTCTTGATTTAAAACATTTCATTAATATCATAGTATGTATGCCGCCCGTGTATAGTGTATAGTTTAACCCTACATTTCATATCAATCTGGCTAAATCAAAAATCATTTTTAAATAAATATTTTTTTCAAAAAGGTTTCCTGAACAATATCAAAATAACTATACATACTATACACACTATACACTAAATAATTACATATAAAATAATTAGTTCTTTTTAGGTCATAAAAAAAGAATTCTTAAAATTTGTAATGGTGTATAGTTTAGTGTATAGTTTAGAAATATTTTGATAACTATACACTAACTTTTTTTTCGAATTTTTAATAATTATTAACCGCTACTAATCTAAAGCAAGCGCGCAGTTCATTTGTATTATACCATTAAATGGGGGGGCGCGTGATGGTAAAATAAAATTATGAAAAATGATTTTTTTTATTATGATGCAAATTTAAATTTCTGATACCTAATAAGGAGAAAAACGCAAATTTAAATTTTTACATTTTTAAGCCAATAATTCGAAAGCCATGGAATGGGGGGGCGCCAAATGGTTTTCGAATTTTTAATCAATTAATTCGAAAGCCATGGAATGGGTTGCCGCCAAATGGTTTTCGAATTTTTCATCAATTAATTCGAAACCCGCGGGATGGGTGGGCGCCAAATGGTTTTCGAATTTTTCATCAATTAATTCGAAACAAAAC
>Ga0209191_1002150_pt1 | contig 12436 bp, 7 predicted proteins | sample S_130626_EF_Meta_FD_187320 | JGI IMG/M metagenome (GOLD analysis project Ga0209191, IMG submission 187320) | Freshwater microbial communities from Lake Simoncouche, Canada to study carbon cycling - S_130626_EF_MetaG (SPAdes) (version 2) | ecosystem: Environmental > Aquatic > Freshwater > Lake ... | reverse complement strand
GTTCAACTGTGCCATCGAGATTAAATTTAGAGGCAATGATGCGCTCGGCACCATTACTTTGACGGACATCATAAATAACGGCTGTACTACCATCCTTGAGATGTGCTCTGGACCAGTCCCATTCGCTAAAGGATTGGCTGACTGCCTCATCACCTTCATTGGAGTCAAAATAGGCACTTCCTTTCCAGCGCAAATTGGGTTTTGAAAAGGATACTTCAACCTTTGCCGATGGAGAGATCGGCCCCCAGCGATGCTTTTCTTGATCATCTAACGCCACAACTTGATTAAAGAGTTGATCTGGATAAACCTTGATAGTGCCCTCTACCTTATTCCCTAGTAAAGGCACGCGTTCTTTTATGTTGATTGTTAAAACATCTTTCTCCCAATGCAAATGACTAGGACCAATCGTGAAAGCATGTTCTGTTCTCTTGATTGCGTTCTGAGCTCGCTCAGTCATGGTCCAATATTTTGAATTCGGTGTGTAAAGCGCAACATTGATAGCGCAGTAGTCATTCGCATTGGCAGGCTGCTTTTTATTGGCCCAGGCGTAATAGGGCGAGAACACACTACCGACGAAAGCAATGATGCTAAAGCCATAAAGACCATCGTCACTCAGACCATCGACATACCACCAGAGATAATTTCCTGGATCTACCGCTTGGTCAAACCGAGGTGTTCCATTAGGGTTGCGGCCACCAAGCGACCGGACATAGCCGCCATGGGTACTCCCGGACCCGGATGAGTGCTTCCCCCCGTGAGTAGTAGATTGCTGATTTGAGATTGCGAGCCGAGCCTCTGGAATGAGCTCATCCATCCATGAGTTGCTTGACCATAAAGAGCCCCCCCGCGACCCGGAAAGAGTTTGGCGAATTCCTGAGGACTCGTTCGAGTCACTTCCAGATTTTGAAGCTGTAGACCATATTGGTTCATGAGTGAAAATATTTTTTGCTCGCATCGATCTACTTCCTTTACGTCATAAGATGAAGTGCCACCATTTGCTGGTGCATTGACCAGACACAGCAGTCGTTCATGTGAGTCGCTCTCGATCGCATGATCTGTTCTATCTTGAGCGCATATATACACCGTTGGATTGTCTGGAATTTTTCCCTTAGTAAAAATATCCGAAAATTCATTGCGGTAAGGTTGATTAAAGAAAACATTATGTCTGACCAGTGGAAAGCCAGATGCTTTGACTTGCATTGACCAGGTAACCGCAGATAGAGAGTCCTCTTGTTGAAGATTTTTAGGAATTGCCTCACTGGCTGGTTCGCCTAGTAAGCCGTGCTTTAGAGCGTTAATATCGCCATTGAAAATCAAGTAATCACATTCAAGATATTCACCAGAGGAGAGTAATGCACCTTTTACATTATCCCCATCGATATCTAGAGACTGGACTTCCGAGTTGTATCTAAAGTTGCATTGTTTCTTTATGGCTAAGCGAGCAATGACCTCAGGGATTTTGATCATCCCGCCCTTAATAGACCAAACACCCTCCATTTCTACTTGAGCAATCAACATTAAGGTTGCTGGAGCCAAGTAGGGTGATGAGCCACAGTAAGTTGCATAACGTCCAAATAATTGATGCAGGCGAGGATCGGGAAAGTAGCGGTCCAATGCTGACCATAAACTACTAAAAGGACCAATATCCCAAAGCACTTTACTTTTAGCCAGTCCTAAAGAGGACATCATCCCCATCATGCTGGGGCGAGGGGATTCAATAAAAGGTGATTTCAGCGCTTGATAAACTTTTTTTGCTGTTTTGCAAAACTCTAAAAACTGCTTTGCTTGTTGTGCTCCGCTAAACTGAGCGATAGCATCAGCACTTTTTTGACTATCAGCGTAGAGATCTAGATAAGCATCACCCCAACTATGCCTTGCAAGAATATCTAAGGCTTCAAGTTCGAATTCTGAATCAAAATGTTCTCCGCAATCTGCAAAGAGCTCATCAAAGATCCATTTCATCGTAAAGACCGTAGGACCAGAGTCAATAAAAGAATGACCCGCTTGCACTTGGCGAATCTTTCCACCTGGCCCTGAATTTTTCTCGATTACTGTGACATCGAGGCCTTGATGGGACAGAGCCAATGCGGCACTAAGGCCACCGATGCCTGCCCCAACGATTAGAACTTTAGGTGATTTCAACATGCTTACCTTGCCATACACCTCGAGCAGAATTCACTACAAAGCGCGTAAACATCGATTCTGAAAAATAGTCCTTGCCGTATGCAGCTTTAATGGCCGCAAGATGGGCTCCTTCCTGCGCATAGCGATCTAGAGATTGCTCATCATTCCAGATGGTAAATGTTGCCTGGCGAAGATAAGGCGCTTCACCAAGTCCGGCTGTCAGTATTTTTCCAGATGCATGATGAATAGAAACTTCAGCAGGCTTTGCCTTACTCCAAAACTGCATCGCTTTAGTTGGTCTGATTGAAGCCCGAGTAAGGGATGCAATAGGGCCTCTCATCGGTTTTTGTACTAAGTCTTGCATTAAAAATGTAGACCACGAGCCACGGCTAGAATATGCCTGCAGTGTAGCGGTAAACATTTCATTGGAATGATCTTGGTATGCACGTAAGATAGCAGCATTTTTTAAGAAAGCCTCTGCATTCTCAGGCTCATCAAATACACAAAAGAAACCCTGTTTTGTGAGGCTCGGTTTTGTGCTAAATCCCCCATTGAATCCAGAGCCTAATACTTTGCAAAACTGAAGGCCTGGAAGACCAGCGAACGGGTGTTTACCCAGAATATAGCGTGATAGCCCCCATCCACTAGAACCAGCAGCAATATTGATTAACGCTAATACTGCTGTCTGATTAGTCATGAGAAATTAGGCATCAAGATCTTCAGCAGCATTACCATCAACAATACCAAAGCGTCTCATTTTGATATAAAGACCTTGTCGAGATAGGCCCAGCAATTCTGCTGCTGATGCTCTGTTGGACATTGTTAGATCTAGTGCGGCCAAAATACATAATTTTTCAATAATGTCAGTGGTCTCAGTAACAATTTGCTTCAAAGGCACCTTACCAACCAATTGGGTAAGCTCTTTTGCATTTTTTCCTAAGTTCTCAGATTTAGCACTAGGTTGCTGTACCGATTTTGAGATGAGATGAATGCTGATGCCAACTGCTGAAAGTTTTCCACTAATAAAGCTGACTGCTGAAATCTGAGCTTCTCGTGGTGAGCTGCCATCATCAGCAGTAATCGTTGTTGCATAGTCTTTAATTGAGCCGTATTCACGTACGGTACCGAGGATGATTTTTAAATCGATACCCGCTCTGCCAAGCCATACTTCTAAGGACTTGCCGAGAATATTTTCTTTCTGAGCAGACTGAGACATAGAAACAAAAGTACTATTGGCAGTCAAAATGACGCCGCTAGTACTGCAGACAATAAAGCCATCTTGAAAGTCTTCGATAGCCTGTGTGAGTAAAGTAGTTTGCTCATTCAAATTACTGATCTGAGCACTCTTAGATCTTGGCTTGATAGAAACTAAGCAAATATTTTGATTGCCTTCGCGCAATAAGACGCTAGAGATCTCTACATTTTCTTTGAGATTCTCAAGTGTCGATTGGATTGGAGATTGCAAAATCCCAGATTTAGAATCTGCTAAGTAAGTTTGAATAGCTTCATAATCTTTTACGGGAAATAAATTAGTAAATAGTTTTCCCTGAATCTTCTTTAGGTCGCCTACCAAAAAGCCGGCTGACTTATTCACTTCAAGAATCTTTAAAGTTTGACTGTCTACTATTAAATAGGCTTGATCAATATTATTAAATAGTTGAACGTAACGATTTTGGATTGCATGAAGATTGGCATAGTCACGCTCAATTTCTTGTTGCGACTCTACAAGCTTTTGCTGCAACGTAGAGATACTGCTGAGATCTTTGCCAATAGCGACTAGCTTCTTTTCTTTTGGAAAAAAAATCGTACTAAATTGAATTGGAATAGAAGGGGACCCTTCAATCCATTGGTTTACTTGGCGCCACTTTTGTTCGGAATCATCTTCACCTGTCTTTAGTAGGGCATTCACTTTGGGCTGACTATCAACAGCAACAGTATCGAGCCAATTTTTCCCAATTAAAGACTGTGTATTGCTGGCAATCGGTTTTGAGCCATTTAAGACATTTTCTATTAAGCCTGAGCTATTCATCACAAGCACAAGATCGACTGAAAGCGACAGCATAGCAGCTGCTTGATGCACATCTAAGGCATCGATTGCTTGAGCATCTAGATTGAAAATTTTGGTCACTATATTTTATTTACCGATTTTTCTAATAATTATTTTTGTATTTGGCTGAGAATCAGTTCTAATCTTTCAACAGATTCTTCAGGGGTAAATGCTTTTATATCTGCCTGAATATGATCAAATTTTTCAGGCGCTTTATTATAGAGCGGACCCCCAATAAGAACTCTGATTTTCGGGTTCTTAGATTTTCCCCTGAGAAGGCTAATGGTATTTGGTAGCCGCTCTAATTGTTCGTCGCAAGATATTGAGATCGCAATAGCATCATGGCTATTAGACTCAAGCTCTCGGCTGATGGACTTGAGGCTGTTATTTTCTGGGCGATAAACACGCCAACCAGAATGAATAAAATAATTAGAAAGAATGAGCGTACCTAAAGAGTGCTGCGATTCTGGAAAATTCGTGATGAGAATCGAATGATTACCTCGTTTTTCTAATTGAGTCACTTGAAAGAGGTAGTCAAGCTTATGTATGACTCTTTCTAGCTTATTTGTCCCAATTGACACCTCAGCAAAGCTGAGGGTGTCATCTTCCCACTGTTTACCCCATCTTCTAGCAATAGTAGGTATCAGATCTAAGACGATGTAATTGATAGACACCCCATGAGTCTTGAGCACTGTAATTGCCAGTTCAAAGGCTCCATCTTCGGTTGAGAGTAGTAATTTGGTGATCCGATCAATTTCCTCATCACCTAATACGCCCCCTTTTAAGCTCAGAGCAGGTGTGGAAGCCTCAATCCAGCCGTCTTCGTTGGAGGCTTTGGGCTTATTAGCCCCCTCAACCTTGCGTTCAATTTCCTCAACTAAGTGGGGTAGCTGAGTGCTGAACACTTCCATGATGAGTTCTTTTTTAAAAGATGGATTCACCAATCGGCCCTTGATCTAATGTGATGTATTATTTGCAAACATATGTAAAATAATTATTACACTAGAGATCTAATAATGCTAATTAATTTCTATTAACTAGGGTAAACACTAGTATAAATTAGGGAAAGTACTAGTATTAGTAAGTTCTAATTGGCGTAAAGTTTTGTTTACACATAGCCAAATACATAGCGCCCCAAAATGAAGATCAATAAGCCTCTATACAGTCAGGAACAACGCGCAAAACGCGATGCAACTGTATGGACCCTAGTTCAGGGGATTTTGGCACCTGTTCAATTTTTAGTCTGCCTTGTTAGCCTGTATTTAGTCTTGCAATACCTCATTTCTGGCCATCACTATGAGTTGGCCACTATCTCAGTAGTGGTTAAAACCTTCTTTTTATATCTCATCATGCTCACCGGCAGCATTTGGGAAAAAGTTGTTTTCGGCAAGTATCTATTTGCAGATAGCTTCTTTTGGGAAGATGTATTTAGTATGTTGGTCATTTCCCTGCATACGATTTATCTCTACTTCCTGATAGCTGGTGGTATGAGTGATCGAAGCCTAATGTATCTCGCGCTGGCTGCGTATACGTCTTACTTTATTAATGCAGGCCAGTTTATTTACAAGCTTCGGATGGCTAGGCTGCAGTTCAACGACCAGGTTACAGCATGAACGCCATCGTTGATCTACCAAAAGAAGCGCAGGCCCATGTTGGCAAAAATATTCCCATCTATAAAGAGCGTGGCCAAAGAGAGGTATTTTGCGGACTTACAGGGATCATATGGCTGCACCGAAAAATTCAAGATGCCTTTTTCTTAGTGGTTGGCTCTAGAACTTGCGCGCACTTAATTCAGTCAGCAGCTGGAGTCATGATTTTTGCGGAGCCTAGGTTTGCCACTGCAATCATTGATGATCGTGATCTTGCTGGAATTGCCGATGCTCATGATGAGCTTGACCGGGTTGTTAAGGCCTTGCTGACAAGGCGTCCCGATATCAAGATGCTTTTTTTAGTAGGCTCTTGCCCATCAGAAGTCATTAAATTAGACCTATCTCGTGCCGCGCAAAGATTAAATAAGGAAATGATCAATCAATGCCGTATTTTGAGTTACTCGGGCAGTGGGATTGAGACAACCTTCACCCAAGGCGAGGATGCTTGCTTAGCATCCTTAATATCTGATACGCCAAAACAAGCTCCTGCAGCCGAGCAAAACTTATTAATCGTTGGTTGCTTACCCGATATCGTGGAAGATCAATTTCAACGTATTTTTAATGAGCTGGGAATTGCTAATGTGTCCTTCTTTCCGCCAAAAAGTTCAAAGCAAGTAGTTGAAATACATAGCAATACTCAATATCTACTTGCCCAACCCTTCTTGGCTGAAACTGCCAGACTCATTGAGGAGCGGGGCGCAAAAAGACTGTCTGCACCATTTCCGTTTGGGGTTGAAGGCACTACTGCATGGCTTAAAGCAGCAGCAAATGCTTGGGGGATTGATGAGAGCAAATTTGATCAAGTAACCCAGGTCAGAATTGATCGTGCCAAAAAGAGTCTCGCACGTTATCTACCAGCTTTGGAAAATAAAAGTATTTCTTTCTTCCCAGATTCACAGCTAGAAATTCCATTGGCACGCTTCTTATCAAAGGAATGTGGCATGAAAGTATTGGAGATTGGTACGCCTTATATACATAAGCAACATTTGGAATGCGAGTTTGATTTATTGCCAGAAAATATTCGTATCGTTGAAGGTCAAGACGTTGAGAAGCAATTAGATCGCTGTCGGAGTGACAAGCCTGACATCGTGGTTTGTGGACTTGGCTTAGCCAATCCCCTTGAATCTGAGGGTATTACGACTAAGTGGTCAATTGAATTGGTATTTAGCCCCGTGCACGGATATGAGCAGGCTGCTGATTTAGCAGAGCTATTTGCGCGGCCTTTAAATCGCAGTCTGAAACTAGCGGCTTAAAGGCCTCATATGCAACTGACACTCTGGACATATGAAGGCCCGCCACACATTGGTGCAATGCGCATTGCGACCTCGATGACTGATTTGCACTATGTCTTGCATGCACCACAGGGTGATACCTACGCTGATCTCTTGTTTACGATGATTGGACGCGCTAAAACCCGTCCTCCTGTTACCTATACAACATTTCAGGCAAGAGACTTGGGCGGGGATACAGCGCAGTTATTCCAGGATTCTGTTAATTCTGCTTATGAACGTTTCCAGCCAAAGGCAATGATCGTCGGTGCTTCATGCACAGCAGAATTAATTCAGGATGATCCAGGTGGTTTGGCAAGAGCGCTTACTTTGCCGATTCCTGTTATTGCACTCGAACTTCCTTCGTATCAGAAAAAAGAAAACTGGGGCGCTTCAGAAACTTTTTATCACATTACTCGTGGATTAGTAGCGTTCGATAAATCCATCAGCGCCCAGCAGTATCAAGAGATGCGTGCTACTAATGCAAAGCAAGATCAAAGGCCTAGTTGTAATATTCTTGGGCCTACTGCATTAGGATTTAGAAATCGCGATGATATTCAAGAAATAAAGTCTCTATTGGAGGCGATGGGTATTGAGGTGAAAGTGGTTGCGCCTCTGAATGCTTCAGTTGCAGACATCACTCAATTACCTCAAGCTGACTTTAATGTCATGCTGTATCCAGAAGTTGCTCAACTAACATGTACTTGGTTGCAGAAAACATTTGGACAGCCTTTCACCAAGACAATTCCAATTGGTACCAAAGCTACGAGAGCTTTTGTTCATGAAGTCGCCGCATTGGCGAATATCAATCCAGAAGCTTTTTTAAAGTCTCAAGATGAGCGGGCCCATTGGTACGCAAAATCAGTTGACTCCACTTATCTCACCGATAAGCGTGTATTTATATTTGGCGATGCAAGTCATGTGATTGCCGCTGCGAAAGTCGCATCAGAAGAAATTGGTTTTAAGGTAGTCGGCCTTGGAACTTACAGCCGTGAATTTGCTCGCGAAGTTCGTGAAGCTGCAAAGCTGTATGAAGTAGAGGCTTTAATTACCGATGATTATTTAGAAGTTGAGGAAAAAGTTGCTGAACTCACCCCAGACCTGGTCTTGGGTACGCAGATGGAGCGTCATATCGCTAAAAGATTAGGCGTTCCTTGTGCTGTCATTTCTGCTCCAGTCCATGTTCAGGACTTTCCAGCACGCTACTCACCACAGATGGGATTTGAGGGTGCCAATGTATTGTTTGATACTTGGATTCATCCACTGATGATGGGTCTTGAAGAGCATCTCATTATGATGTTCCGCGATGATTTTGAATTTAGTGCTAAGGCAGCACCTTCCCATCTAGGTCATTCGGCAGCCGTCAAAGAAAATTTGCACTCACCTGAGCCTCAATCCAAGCAGGCCGCTCTAGTAGTCAGCCACACTCAGGTAAATGCTGAAATATTTATTGGTTCAGAGCCGGCGAATTTATGGGATGCAGAAGCAGAAAAAGAATTAGGAAAAATTCCATTCTTTGTTAGAGGCAAAGCACGACGCAATACCGAGAAGTTTGCAGTTGAGCATGGCATTAGCCATATCACTATTGAAACGCTCTACGATGCAAAGGCTCACTATGGCAGATAAGAAAATCCCCATGAGAGTCTCCATCATCACGATGGATACGCACTTGACTAGTGCAACAGAGAGAGCGCGTTATGCGCTAAAGAAAAAGTTACCAAGTCTTGAGCTCAGCATTCATGCGGCATCTAGTTGGACTGTCGATGCTAAAGCTCTAGAAAACTGTATTACCGACATTGAGTCAGCAGATATCCTGATTGTGACCATGCTCTTTATGGAAGATCATTACAAGCCAGTAATTGAAGCCTTGCGAGCTCGCCGCAATCAATGTGATGCCATGATTTGTGCAATGTCAGCAGGTGAAGTGGTTTCCCTGACTCGCATGGGTGGGTTTGATATGGGCAAACCAGCAACTGGTTTAATGGGCTTGCTAAAGCGTTTACGCGGAAATAAAGAGAAGTCCCAAACTGGTGGTGCCGCTCAAATGCGAATGTTGCGCCGCCTACCAAAAATCCTCCGATTTATTCCAGGTAATGCGCAAGATGTCAGGGCCTATTTCTTAACACTGCAATATTGGCTAGGTGGCTCTGAGGAAAACCTCTTCCATATGGTGACTAATTTAGTCAACCGCTATGCTGCGGGCGAGAGAGAAGTATTAAAGACTAAAGAAAAGCTAGTTGAGCCAGTCATTTATCCTGATAACGGTATTTATCACCCACGGCTCAAAGGCCGCATGAGTGAGTCTATTGATGATTTACCCAAATTAGTTTCTGATAAAAAATCCAAGGGCCGCGTTGGTTTACTCTTGCTTAGGTCCTATATTTTGGCAGGCAATACTTTGCACTACGATTCAGTCATTGCCGCAATTGAGGCGCAAGGACTTCAAGTGCTGCCGATATTTGCAGTAGGTTTAGATGCAAGACCAGCAATCGACCAGTTCTTTTATCAGAATGGCGAGAAAGTAGTTGATGCAGTTGTATCGCTTACTGGTTTCTCTTTGGTTGGTGGTCCTGCCTATAACGATGCAAAAGCAGCTGAAGAGGTGCTCGCTTCTTTAGATGTGCCTTACCTCGCAGCACAACCCCTTGAGTTTCAGACACTCAATGACTGGGGTAGTTCTGACCGTGGACTGCTGCCAGTAGAAAATACGCTGATGATCGCCATACCGGAGCTCGATGGTGCGATTGTCCCCATGGTATTTGGTGGTAGAGCGGGTGATGTGGGTGTGCAGTGTAAGGGTTGCCATAAGGGCTGTGTATTTGAGGCCAGCATCAATCGTCATGACATGCATACCTGCGTAGAACGTACAGCAATGCTAGCTGCACGCGTATCTAAATTAATTGCTTTACGTAAAGCTGAGCGTGCAGATCGCAAGGTAGCTCTGGTCATGTTTAACTTCCCCCCAAATGCCGGAAGAGTTGGTACTGCTGCTCATTTAAGTGTTTTTGAATCCGTATTCAATACCTTAAAAAGCCTTAAAGCAGAAGGTTACAGCGTTGATGTGCCCGCATCTATCGATGAATTTCGGGACATGATTCTAATTGGTAATGCAAAAGAATACGGCACGGATGCCAATGTCCATACTTTAGTTAGCGCTGCAGATCATATTCGTCGTGAGCCTTGGTTAAAGGAGATTGAGGCGCAGTGGGGTCCAGCACCTGGAAATCTCCTGAGTAATGGCTCATCACTTTTTGTATTGGGTAAGCAGTTTGGTAATGTTTTTGTAGCGCTTCAGCCTGGTTTCGGTTACGAGGGTGACCCCATGCGCTTGTTGTATGAGAAAGGTTTTGCGCCGACTCATGCTTTCTCTGCTTTTTATCGTTACATTCGCGAGGATTTTGCAGCTTCAGCCGTATTGCATTTTGGTACCCATGGCGCACTTGAATTTATGCCAGGCAAGCAATCAGGCATGTCAGGCGCCTGCTGGCCAGATCGTCTCATTAACGATTTACCAAACCTATATATTTATGCGTCAAATAATCCGTCAGAAGGTGCCATTGCCAAGCGCCGCGCTGGCGCAACCTTAATTAGCTATTTAACTCCACCCGTCTCGCAAGCAGGTCTATATCAAGGCTTGTTGGAATTTAAGGAAGCCGTTGAGCACTGGCGCAAATTAGTTCCAAATGAAGCAGTGCAATCTTGGAGCGAGATTGAGCAAGAGTTACTGGATTCGATGCAAATGCAAGCAGTTGAACTTGAATTTTCTGCAGCAGAGCCTGCCTGGAAGAATTTAAGTGCAAGTAAAGTAAATCAGATTGTGATGCATCTGAGTGAGCAGATTCTGGAGTTAGAGTACACCTTGATTCCTTACGGACTTCATGTTCTTGGTAGTCCGCTCAGCATGGAGCAGAGCTTAGATATGTTGGTGAGCTTTTTATCTGTTCAAGAGGGTGAGCTCAAAAATATGGATCGAGCTGGCATTGAAAAGCTGATTAATAGCGATAGTTTGGAGCAGTTTGTAAAAGCCCAAAAAATGAATCTGACCCCTGAGCTACGTGTTGAGCTAGAAGAATTGCTTGCTGTGTACAGTGAGTTACAGGCTGATAGCGAAATGCAGGGCGTGATGAAGGCATTGGAGGGGCGCTATATTCGTCCCGCACCAGGCGGTGATGTTCTGCGCAATCCACAGGTGTTGCCAACCGGTCGCAATATTCATGGTTTCGATCCTTTCCGCATCCCGAGTAAATTTGCAATGAAGGATGGACTGATTCAAGCCAATATGCTTTTGGAAAGATATAAGCTAGACGGCAATCCACTGCCAGAATCTATCGCCATGGTGTTGTGGGGCACTGATAACTTAAAAACAGAAGGTGGACCGATTGCCCAGATTTTGGCGTTGATGGGAGCGCTACCACGCTTTGATAGTTTCGGAAGATTAGCTGGGGCACAACTAGTTTCTTTGGAAGAGTTGGGTAGACCTAGAATTGATGTCATGGTATCGATTTCTGGAATCTTCAGGGATCTGATGCCCTTGCAAATTCGCATTCTTGCTGAGGCAGCCTACTTAGCCGCCAGTGCTGATGAGCCGCTAGATCAAAACTTTATTAAGAAACACGCCTTAGCCTATCAAGCTCAAAATGGTTGCGATCTTGAGACTGCTGCGCTACGGGTTTTTGGTAATGCTGAGAGTGCATACGGTGCAAACGTCAATATGATGATTGATAACGGCTTATGGAAAGATGAAAACGAGTTAGCTGAAACCTACACCCGTCGTAAAAGCTTCGCATACGGAAGAACCGGTGTCCCAATGTTACAAAGCGAGCTTCTGAACAATATCCTTGCTGATGTTGAACTCACATATCAAAATCTCGACTCCATTGAACTTGGCGTCACAACCATTGATACTTATTTTGATACTTTAGGTGGCGTTAGTAGGGCTGTCAGAAGAGCTAAGGGAGGAAAAGCAGCGCCTGTATATATTGGCGACCAAACCCGAGGCACAGCTGTAGTCAGAACACTGAATGAGCAAGTGTCATTAGAGACTCGTTCACGCATGCTCAATCCTAAGTGGTACGAGGGAATGCTTAAGCATGGTTACGAGGGTGTACGCCAGCTAGAGAGTCACTTAACGAATACTGTTGGCTGGTCTGCTACGACTGGTCAAGTAGAACCCTGGGTTTATCAACATCTAACACAAACATTCATATTAGATCCAGAGATGCGGGAGCGATTGATGAAGCTAAATCCTGCTTCATCAGCAAAAGTTGCAAGTCGACTATTGGAAGCATCAGAAAGAAATTATTGGAAGCCAGAGCCATCAGTATTAGAGACCTTGCGTCGCGTTGCTA
>Ga0209191_1002148_pt1 | contig 12449 bp, 12 predicted proteins | sample S_130626_EF_Meta_FD_187320 | JGI IMG/M metagenome (GOLD analysis project Ga0209191, IMG submission 187320) | Freshwater microbial communities from Lake Simoncouche, Canada to study carbon cycling - S_130626_EF_MetaG (SPAdes) (version 2) | ecosystem: Environmental > Aquatic > Freshwater > Lake ... | reverse complement strand
CTGCGATTACCGACTCTGATCGCGCATGGATCACCAAGATGCTGGATTACACCAATGGAGCATTTACTGATGTGTTAAAAGGTCAACTGACGGTATATCTCGGCACAACTCATACCTGGTCTGCTACATCAATGCGCGCTGCTGGGCAGTGGGTGGGAGATCCGAATGGAACATATCCATGCAGTGATGGAACACGAGATGCTTACTGTGCGGGAGAGAACATCGCTCTCATGATCTATAGCGATATCTATAAACCCAACTCAAATTACCGTTGGGATGTGGGAAGACGAGGTACTCCTGCTCACGAGTTATTCCATACTGTTCAATTCGCTTTAGGCGGTCGAAATCTTGGCCCAGATGATCCAGCTCATATTCCACGATGGCTCATGGAGGGCAGCGCCAATTACTTTGGTTTCTATATCGTTGAAAAGCTTGGATTCGATAGCTATGGCAGCGGTAGAGGACAGCAGGTCTCACTCAACCCTGCATATAAGACTGTGGTCCCACTTGTTCAATACGATAATTTCACCTCCGATCCATACGGGATCGGACAGGCTGCTACTGAATACCTGATTGCATCTATCGGCTTTGAGAACTTCTTAAATATCTGGAAGTCCACAAAATCTGAAGGCACCTTTGCTAAGGGATTCGCTAAAGCTGCAGGCATTGAGTTAAGTGACTTCTATGCCAAGTTTGAGGCTGCTCGAGGATCCATGAAGATTGGTTCACTTTAATCTTGCACGTGCTGACACATCTGCACATGGCCAATAGAGTTTGCCCATGACTACATTTAAGTGGGGCTTTGTCGGCGCGGGAATGATTGCTAAGAAGGCGCTCTATCCAGCTATCTCACGTTCTAATGTGGGTGAGATTTATGCAGTTGCATCGCGCGATGCAGATAGAGCAATGACAATCTCTCCAACGGGGAAGATCTACACAGATTACGACCAGTTATTTGCAGACCCTGCAGTTGATGGCGTCTATATCTCTTTGCCTAATGCTTTTCACTTGCCTGTGGCTATTAGAGCGATGAAGGCGGGTAAGCATGTCTTATGTGAGAAGCCGCTAGGAATGAATGCAGCTGAAGTGCGTGAGGCGAACGCTGTGGCAGAAGCTGCTGGAGTTCTCTTTGTTGAGGCATCGTGGAATAGATGGCATCCGCGCACGCAACGCATTGAAGAGATTGTGCGCTCTGGACAGTTAGGTGCGATTAAGAGAATTCGCTCGTGCTTTACATACGATGGCCTTGATGGCGGCAATATTCGCCTAGATCCCACTATTGGTGGAGGAATCTTGTATGACTTGGGGCCATATTCAACAGTGGCACCGCTGTGGTTGATGGACTTTCCTGCCGTTACAGATTTGCGTGTGCAATCAGTTCGCCACTCAGGTGGTGTGGATGAGACAACGCGTGTGAATTACACGCTGGGTAATACTGTGTGTGAGACGGTGACATCATGCAATATCCCTGAGACAAGTTGGCTCATTGTTGAAGGTGAGAAGGGCGTAGCTCGCATGCTGGGAGATAACGTCTTTAACTCACGGCATGCAGATAGCAAGCTAGAAGTCACCATTGATGGCAAGGTCTCTATTGAGCACTTTGGTCCAGTGGATCCCTATCAAATCATGGCCGATAACTTTGCTCGTAAGGCAATGGGGGGCAGTGATTGGGTCATGCCGTTATCGCAATCCTTACGCTTTGCTCAGCTCTTTGATGCAGCCTTTGCGCAGATTAAATAGTCAGAGTTGAGTGAGACTGGTCGCTGCGGTCAACGATTAAGAGTGAATCGTTGGTGAGCTGTGTCCAGCCTTCTTGGTTCCAGCCACTTGAGGCGACTAGTACTGCGCCATCTACTTCTTTGTAACGTAGCTCGTAGTAGTCGAGATCTTTTTTAAAGAGATCAGGGATGCGATCTTGGTTATAGCGGCATGCTGTGACGAAGAAATCTTTATTCATGATCATCATATTGGCGCTGCTATGGTCGATATTGTTCTTGATAAATGTCAGAGCGCTCTTGATTCCTGGTAGAAATCCATGCTTTTTTATTTCTGTGAGCAGGTAGAGGAAGTAGAGCTCAGAGTCGGTATCACCTTCTGCGAGTGCAAGGTATTCATCTGAGATGTAGGGCCTTAAGACATCGAAGGGTCTAAAGGACCCGTTGTGGATAAAGGTGATGTCTTGATGAGTGAAGGGATGTGTGTTGGACTCTTTGACATCGAGACCCTTAGAGGCCCAACGAAAATGAAGGAGTGCGCCATCTGTGGGTGCGCTGATCTGTTCTGTGAGATGGGCAGAATTTATTGCAGGGATTGGTTCACGAAATTTCTCTGCGTGATGGGATGAGTGCTCAACGTGGGCATAGCCCCAACCATCGCAATGTATTTGAGACAGAGCTACGAAATTGTCAAGGTCTTGGCCTAGAAGTTGTGGCAGAGAAGATGAATTCTTTGAAGAAAAGCCAAGAAGTCTGCACATAGTCCAATCTAATCATGCAAATAGCCTTCCCTTATGGTGAAGCGGAGAGTAGAAATGGTGGGTACATCAAGGAACGAGGCCATCCCCGCCCCGCTAAATGGAAGGGTTATTACTGCATGAGCACTCTCAATGAAGATGAACGCCGCTTAGCCGATCTTGGATACAAGCAAGAACTCACGCGAAGCTGGAGCTCGTTCTCAAACTTTGCAATCTCATTCTCAATTATTTCTATCTTGGCTGGATGTTTCACCACATTCGCACAAGCGTGGAATAACGGCGGACCAGTTGCTATCTCGATCGGCTGGCCCCTCATCTCAGCATTTATTCTCATCATTGGTTTTTGTATGTCAGAGCTCGCCTCTGCATACCCAACGTCCGGTGGTATTTACTGGTGGGCTGCAAAGCTCGGTGGAGCAAAGGCTGGATTCTTTACCGGCTGGCTCAACCTCATCGGCCTTGTCTCTGTCACCGCATCTGTCGGTTATGGAGTTACCGGCTTTATCAATAGCTTGATTGGTCTCTACTCTCCAAGCTATGCAACCAGCTTTATGGGTGGTGACTTCATCAAGCAGCAGTTTGTGCTCTTCTTGATCGTCCTTGCCTTCTCAACACTGGTCAATATCTATAGCTCAAAGTTACTTGCTGCCTTTAACAATATTTCTGTTTGGTGGCACGTCTTTGGCGCTGCCGTCATTATCGGCATCTTGCTCTTTACTACAGATAAGCATCAGAGCTTGAACTGGATGTTTACTACTCAGAACAATAACTCTGGCTTTGGAGATAATACCTATTGGTATCTCGTTCTTCCTCTGGGCTTCTTGTTGACTCAGTACACCATCACAGGATTTGACGCATCAGCTCACCTCTCTGAGGAGACTCATGATGCTCACATCTCAGCTGCTAAGGGAATTTGGAAGTCCATCTTCTACTCAGCAATCGGTGGATATATCCTCTTGATGTCATTTCTGTATGTGGCAACAAATACTGACTTCATCAACTCCTTCGACCCTGAGGTCAACCCTTATGGTGGTGGATCGATCATCGCACTCCTTGCTAGCGCTCTTGGCACTGGTATGAAGTTCAAGTTGATCATGCTCATTACAACTGTGGGACAGGTCTTCTGCGTTACAGCTTGCCTTACTTCATGCTCACGCATGATGTATGCATTTAGCCGCGACGGTGCTGTGCCCGGAGGCAACTTGTGGAAGAAGGTCAACGCTCACGGTGTTCCATTGAACGCTGTGATTGCCTCAGCAGTTGCTGGTGCAGTCTTGACACTTCCTGCTCTCTGGAAATCACCGACAGGAGTGCCAACTGCCTTCTATGCAGTGGTCTCTGTCTGTGTGATCTCTCTCTATCTCGCATTTATGATTCCTATCTACCTTCGTTTGAAGGCGGGAGATTCATTTAAGCCAGGTGCATGGACTCTGGGGTCTAAGTACAAGTGGATGTGCACACTTGCTGTGGGGGAGATTGTCTTTGTGACTATCTACTTCATCTTGCCATTTACACCAACAGGTACTCCCGGTAATAAGGACTTCACCTGGACATCTGTGAACTACGCACCGCTTGTTACAGGTGGCGCACTTATTATCTTGTGGATCTGGTGGCAGCTCTCTGCTAAGAAGTGGTTCACAGGACCTAAGCGCACTATCTAAGTAATTTCCCCTACCTACCTATAAGAAAGTGATGTGATATCCGTGGCTGCAATGACGCTAGAAGAGCTCCGTAGTGAGATAGCAACAGGAGCGATAGATACGGTGGTCATTGCAATGACTGATATGCAAGGTCGTCTTGTGGGTAAGCGCGTGCATGGAACCTTCTTCCTAGAAGAGGTGCTCAAGCACGGCACAGAAGGGTGTAACTACCTTCTGGCTGCAGATATAGATATGAATACTGTCGCAGGGTATGAGATGTCATCATGGGAGCGCGGCTATGCCGACTTCGCCATGATTCCTGACCTCTCTACCCTGCGTCGTATTCCTTGGCAGCCAGGTGCTGTCATGTTATTAGCTGATGTGCAGTGGCTCGATGGCACCGATGTGGTGGCATCTCCTCGCCAGATCTTGCGCAAGCAGGTCAAAGCTCTCGCCGATGCAGGAATGGTTGCCATGGTGGGAACTGAACTTGAATTTGTTGTCTTTCACGATACCTATGAAGAAGCTTGGAGTAAGGCATACCGCGATCTGACTCCGGTGAATCTCTATAACGTTGATTACTCCATCATGGGTGGCTCACGTATTGAGCCGCTGCTGCGCACCATACGACTTGGTATGGCAGGAGCTGGAATGACAGTTGAGTCTGTCAAAGGTGAATGTAATTTTGGTCAGCATGAGATTGCCTTTAAATATAGCGATGCGCTCTCTAATTGCGATAACCATGTGATTTATAAGAACGGTGCAAAAGAGATCGCATCGCAAGAGGGATATGCCCTCACCTTTATGGCTAAGCCAAATCAGAAAGAGGGAAACTCCTCCCATATCCACTGCTCATTCCGAGGTTTGGATGGCAGCATGGTGATGGCCGATGATGCGGATAAGCAACATGGATTATCTGATGTGGGCCGATCATTTATTGCAGGACAGATTGCTCACCTGAAAGAGATCTCACTGCTCTTTGCACCGAATATCAACTCTTATAAGAGATATGTGCCAGGTTCCTTTGCACCTACTGCCATTGCATGGGGGCGCGATAATCGCACCTGCGCTCTGCGCCTTGTTGGTCACGGTGGGTCACTGCGACTTGAGAATCGTGTTCCAGGAGGAGATGTCAATCCATATCTCGCAGTTGCAGGAATCATCGCAGCAGGACTTGATGGCATCAATCGCAAATTGAAGTTAGAAGATGCCTTTGTGGGCAACGCATATGTATCTGATTCAGAGCGAGTACCATCGACCATGCTGGAAGCACAGAAGTTGTGGTCTGAGAGTGCATGGGTGAAATCAGTATTTGGTGCAGAGGTGCAGGCCCATTACACCAACATGGCACAGGTCGAACTCGATGCATATGGCAAGGCAGTTACTGACTGGGAGCTCTTTAGAAACTTCGAAAGGTTTTAAATATATGTCCTCGGTATATGAGGTAATCAACCCTGCAACCGAAAAGGTTGTCACAGCAATTGAGCTCGCAGATGAGGCGGCAACAGATGCTGCTATTGAGCGCGCTCACAAGGCATTTGATACATGGCGCCATGTGGCACCCGGAGATCGCGCAAAGATGCTCCGTTCGTTTGCATCTGTTGTCAGCGCTCACCGTGAAGAGCTTGCTGCCCTTGAGATTGAAAACTCAGGCCACACACGCGGTAATGCGTTGTGGGAGGCAGATAACGTAGCCAACGTTTTGAATTATTACTCAGCAGCTCCTGAGCGCTTATTCGGTAAGCAGATTCCAGTACCGAATGGAATCGATATTACCTTTAAGGAACCACTCGGAGTTATTGGCGTCATTGTTCCCTGGAACTTTCCTATGCCGATCGCTGGCTGGGGATTTGCACCGGCACTTGCTGCAGGCAATACCGTTGTCTTAAAGCCTGCTGAATACACACCGATGACTGCAATTCGCTTAGGCGAACTAGCACTTGAGGCAGGAATTCCCAAGGATGTCTTTACCGTGATCCCTGGTAAGGGTTCCATTGTCGGAGCTCGATTTGTGACTCACCCTAAGGTGCGCAAGATTGTCTTTACCGGTTCTACTGAAGTTGGAAAATCGATCATGGCGGGGTGCGCCGATCAGGTCAAGCGCGTCACCCTTGAACTTGGCGGCAAGAGCGCCAACATCATCTTTGCCGATAGCGATATTGAGAAGGCTGCAGCAAATGCACCAGGTGCTGTCTTTGATAACGCTGGACAAGATTGCTGCGCACGCTCTCGCATCTTGGTGGAAAAGTCTGCCTTCGATACATTCATGTCAGCATTTGAAGTTGCGGTGAAGAAATTCCGCGTGGAAGATCCATCACTTGCCACATCTGACATGGGACCGATGATCTCTGCCAAGCAGAAGGCTGCCGTTGAAAAATATCTCGATGAGCCTGTGGCCTTTACAGGAAGTGCGCCAAGCGGTGCTGGCTTCTGGTTACCACCCACAGTTCTCTTGCCAACATCGACGAAATCAAAGTCGTGGAACGATGAGATCTTTGGTCCTGTTGTCTCTGTCATGACATTCGATGGTGAAGACGATGCGATTGCCAAGGCCAATGACACAGAGTTTGGATTGTCAGGTTCGATCTGGACGAAAGATTCCGGTAAGGCAATCCGCGTCTCTCGCGCTGTGGAGAGCGGCAATCTCTCGGTCAATTCCAACTCATCTGTTCGATATTGGACTCCCTTTGGAGGTTATAAGCAATCTGGTTTGGGACGAGAACTTGGCCCAGATGCACTTGATTCATTTACTGAGGTAAAAAACGTTTTTATCTCAACAGAGAAATAACTAGGGGATGACGATGAGTAAGCGTTTAGAGGGAAGAGTTGCAGTCATTACGGGTGCAGGTAGCGGAATCGGTTATGCAACCGCACTACGTCTTGCATCAGAGGGCGCTCATGTGGTCGCTTGCGATACCAATGAAGAAACTGGCAACGCGATCGCCAAAGAGACCGGTGGAATCTTCGTCAAAGCTGATGTCACAAACTCTGCGCAGGTTGAGAATATGTATAAGGTCGCATTTGAAAAATATGGCCGTATCGATATCGCCTTTAACAATGCCGGAATATCACCTCCTGATGATGATTCCATCCTGACTACAGGCCTTGATGCATGGGAGCGCGTATTGCGCGTGAACACCACCAGCGTCTTCTTATGCTGCAAAGCTGTTATTCCTTATATGCAAAAGGCCGGGAAGGGCTCCATCATCAATACTGCATCCTTTGTTGCAACGATGGGAGCTGCCACATCGCAGATCGCCTACACAGCATCTAAAGGCGGGGTGCTCTCGATGAGCCGCGAACTCGGTGTGCAATTCGGCCGTGAAGGTATCCGCGTTAATGCGTTATCTCCTGGACCAGTGAACACTCCATTGTTGCAAGAGCTCTTTGCTAAAGATAAAGAGCGTGCTGCTCGTCGCCTCGTTCATATTCCTATGGGTCGCTTTGCAGAGGCTACTGAAATCGCAGCAGCTGTGGCATTTCTTGCAAGTGATGATTCAAGCTTTATTACTGCAGCTAACTTCCTTGTTGATGGCGGTATCTCAGGAGCATATGTCACCCCGCTTGATAATTAGTCGACAGTAATAACTTCGGCGGAAGCAATACGGTCGAGGAAGGTATTGACTAAGTCAAAAGCGTTCTGATCGGTCTTCGATTGGAGCGCTTTTGTCTGTGCTCGCAGTTCATCAGGATCGACTCCCTCTGATTCAACTTCTGCACATCCACCATCCATCGCAAGCCATTCCTCTAATACTTCAGGATCAATCTCTGGGTGAAATTGAAGTGCGAGGGTTCGACCGAGAGTGAAGGCTTGGACAGCTAATCCCGTGCGCGCAATTTCAGTTGCAAGAGGAGGTGAGATCCAGCGATCCCAGTGATATTCAAACCAAGGACCTGGTGAGATAAGAGTCGGATCATCTGTGTGTATTTCATACCAACCGAGCTCTGCTTCAGGTGCGCGAGAGACAGAGCCGCCTAAGGTGCGCGCCATCATCTGTCCACCAAAGCAGATACCAAAGATGGGCTGTCCTGCATTGTGTGCTGCTTTGAGCAGAGCAAGTTCTGGAGTGAGCCAATTACCAATGCGCTCATCTTCATAGGCACCGTAGGGAGCGCCCATAGGAACGATGATGTCGTACTCTGCAAAGTTGGGAAAAGTTACTGTGACATTGGGGGTTGTGTAACTACTTTCGGGAACAATCAAGAATCGTTCGATTGCATATCCGCGAGCTTCAAATGCGCGCCAGATGGGCCCACCGAGTGAAACATGGTCATGTTCGATGAAGAGGGCGCGCTTGCTCATTTCGTCTCTGCAATTCTGGCTTTGACCATATCCAAGATTAACTTCTCCTCGACCTTCCAGTCGTTCGGAACACCGATGGTCTTCTTATTCAAGGTTAAGTGGGCAAGGCGATCGCGGAAAGCATCGAGAACATCGTTTGACCAAGGAGAGATGAGAATATGTTTGGTGGCACAGGATGCGCCAAAGATGTAGTCATCTCCTAGCTTGAGCATCGGTTGATTCCATGCGATAACAAGTTCAGTCTTCGGATATTTGGTCTGGATGGTTTTAAAGATCTTGCGCAGCGTTGTGGCCTGCTTGGGATCAATGGTTTTGTAGTAATCGGCCGGGGTGTCATGGCGCTTGGATGATGTGGAGCCTCGTGAATACATAACAAGGGCGTTGGCATGGGCTTGTGAGAAGCCGTAGTTCTCGCGCAAGTGGGCTACCTGCTCTGGGTATTTATCGTCCTTGATCTCCTTCATGACCTTAAACCAGTAGGACATCTTCTCCCCATAACGCTTTTCGATAGCGGGAAAGTGCGCCTCGCGGGATGGGTCTTTAGGCATGGGTAAAGAGTAAAGGTTCTTATTCGATGTTGGTAGTTCGTGCAGTGTTCACACCTTTACTGTCTTGACTCTGCCTTCCGTACATGTCGCACGCCAAGTATGCGCCCATGACAATCTCACTTTCACCTAAAAACATTAAACGTTCACTTGCAGTCATTCTTGCTGCAGGTCTTGCAATCGGAGCTGCAGCTGCTGCAAATACTCCGGCCAACGCCGCACAGGCATTCAAATTCAGTATCGCGATGATTGGCGATATGCCATATGACGCAAAGGGTCAGACACAGACTCCAGCAGTTATCAGCGATATCAATGCATCAGGTGCAAATATCGTTCTCTTCGGTGGCGACACTATGAGCGGTAAGGGCGATAAATGTGAGGATGCTGCCTATGCGCGCATCAAGACAGATTTCTTCGACAAGTTTGCTAAGCCAATCTTCTACACAATCGGAGATAACGAATGGGTAGATTGCGATCGCGCCGTTAAGGGTGGATTTGATCCCAATAACCGCTTGGCACTTGTTCGTTCAACATACTTCCAAAAGGCTGATGGTTCATATATCAACCTTGGAACACCTGCTTCACGTATTGGTGTTACCCACGATAAGAAGTATCCAGAAATGCAGATGTTCTCTTATAAGGGCATCACAGTCATCATTCCTCACGTTCCAGGATCTGCAAATAACGCAGCTGTTGCAACGCCAACATTTAAGACATACAACGACAAGGCAACAGATGGCGATGATGTTGAATACAAGGCGCGCGATGCAGCAAACGTTGCATGGATCAATAAGGGCTTTGCTATGGCACAGGCTGATGGATCTGCCGGCGTCATCGTTCTTCTCCAGGCAAATATGGACTGGGAAGGCTATGCACGTGATGCAGCTGCCCCAAACAATGAGAACACAGCAGCATTTGCTGCTGTAAAGGAGGCGTTGTTAACAAACACAATCAAGTTTAAGAAGCCAGTTCTTCTTCAGAATGGCGATGAGCACTGGTACCAGGTTGATATGCCAATGAACGAGACAGCTGGAAAGCTCGTCGAAAAGGATAAGGGCTCACTCGTTGAGAACTTCACCCGTGTTCAGACATTTGGCTCAGGATTTAACCACTGGGTTGAATTGATTATTGATCCACGTAGCAAGCAGTTGTGGAACTTCAAGGTTCACATCATCCCTGGCAACGTGGATGTTCACACACCAGCTGCATAACTAGGACTTCCTAACTCGGGACAGCACAAACAAAATCCCCCGCGATGAGGGTTGCGGGGGATTTTGCATGTCGCGATACCCTTGGCAAATATGAAAGATGCATCCCTTGCCATTGATATCGGGGCAACCAAGGTGGCCGTTGGCCTCGTTGCTCGCGATGGGCAGGTGCTTGCTCGCCTAGATATCAGCTCCAAGGTGGGCTCTCTTGATGAGTTAAACGCATCCCTTGCCACAGCAATTACTTCAGTGATGGCAACAGATGGTGTTGTCGTTGTCGGAGCAGGTATTGGATCTGCCGGTCCCATTGATAGAGATAAGGGCACCATCAACCCCGTCAATATTGCGCCATGGGTTGATTTCTCACTCGTTGATTTTGTCAAAGAGGTTTCAGGCATTGCTGATGTGCGCATCATTGGTGATGCAAGCGCACTTGCCTATGCAGAGTTTGTCTTGGGCGCAGGCCGAGGTGCTACAAATCTTCTCGGCATCGTTGTCTCAACCGGTATTGGTGGGGGAGTTGTTCTCAATGGCGCCTTTCATGTGGGGCGCACAGGCAATGCCGGATATATCGGTCACGCTGTTGTGGTGCAGAACGGTGCACTGTGTGCATGTGGTCAACGCGGTTGTGTTGAGGCATATGCAAGTGGCACAAATATGGCCAAAGATTGTGGTGTCAGTAGTTTTGAAGAGGTTGCAGGTGCTGCGCGCAATCATGATGCTAAAGCTCTTGCTGCAATAGAGAAGGGCGCTGCTGTCCTTGCGCTTGGTTTACTGAATGCTGTGGCGCTGATGGATCTTGACACCATAGTGGTCGGTGGTGGGGTGATGAGCGCTGATGATGTCTACTGGCCTATTTTGGTGAAGTGTTTTGAGAAAGAGATGAAAAACCTTAACTTTCCTGGGAAAGTGGAGTTAAAGAAGGCAACACTGGGCAAGGATTCAGGACTTGTGGGCGCTGGTTTGGTTGGATTCATCCCACGAGAAGAAAGGGCATAACGTGTTGGAATATTCCGAACGTCCATGGGGCAGCTATCAAGTGCTCCATACCAATGCCTTCTCTCAGGTCAAAGAGATCACCGTCAAAGCTGGAGCTCGCCTCTCTTATCAAACCCATGAAAAGCGTGCTGAGCATTGGTTGATTACACAGGGGCCTGCGATCGTCACGATAGATGGCGTGAGCAAGACTATGCAGGCTGGTGAATCAGTAGATATTGCAATCGGTGTTGCTCACCGTATGGCAGCACCTGAAACAAATGGTGTGATATTTATTGAAGTGCAGACAGGAACATACTTTGGCGAAGATGACATTGTTCGCCTTGAGGATGATTTCGGCCGTAGTTAAAAGGTATAAGCGGGAGTAAGGTTGAATAATGAACCGCATTAATGAATTCAATCGCCGAGTGGCCCAGAAGATCACCTCTTTTGTCTCAACGATGTGGTGTGCCTATATTTTTGCAGCCCTTGCCTTGATCTCACTGCCTGCAGCTATTACGTCAGGTGATGTAGTCATCATCGTGGCCTGGGTTGCTCAGACTTTTCTGCAGTTAGTTTTGCTCTCCATCATCATGGTGGGGCAGCAGGTCTCATCTGCCTCAGTTGAGAAGATGATTCAAGAGACCCATGAGGCATCGATTGGTGAGTTTGCGCTAGCTAAAGAGGCTCGTGCGATTGCAGACCAAGAACTCACAGAGCTCAAGAAGATTGCATCAGAGATGCACCAGGTTCTGCGAGATATTGAGGGTAAGAAGTAATTTAGAGCGAGCGCAGTACTGCTGTAACAATTCCTAATACTTCACAGCCATCGCCATCGATAGGTGCAAAGTCATCATTTGCAGGAAGTAACCAGATGTGGCCACCCTTGCGTGAGAATGTCTTCACCGTTGCTTCCCCATCAATCATCGCTGCAACGATGTCGCCATTATTTGCATCTTTCTGCTGACGAATAACAACGTAATCACCATCGCAGATTGCCGCATCAATCATGGATTCACCCTTGACCTTGAGCATGAAGAGATCGCCCTTGCCCACGAGGGATTCAGGAAGTGGGAATGTCTCCTCCACTTGTTGATCGGCAGTAATAGGAACACCTGCTGCAATGGAGCCAACGAGTGGAATAAAGCGAGTCTTATCTGTGTGGGCACCTGTGCCCGTCATTGAATCTGGAAGGACGACCTCCATGGCGCGGCCTCTATCTGCATCGCGGCGGATAAAGCCCTTCTCCTCCAAGATATCGAGCTGGTATTTAACCGATGCGGGGGAGTTTAAGCCCGCTGCCTC
>Ga0209191_1002146_pt1 | contig 12453 bp, 10 predicted proteins | sample S_130626_EF_Meta_FD_187320 | JGI IMG/M metagenome (GOLD analysis project Ga0209191, IMG submission 187320) | Freshwater microbial communities from Lake Simoncouche, Canada to study carbon cycling - S_130626_EF_MetaG (SPAdes) (version 2) | ecosystem: Environmental > Aquatic > Freshwater > Lake ... | reverse complement strand
TGATTTATCAAATAGATAAATCTTTTTCTAAAAGTATGGAGTGCAGGTTAATGCATTTTAATCATTTTCGTTTGAGTAAGAAACAAATAACAGGAGTTCTTGTATTTTTGTTTACCGTGTTTGGCATTCAATCAAGTTATGCAGATTATTATCCAAACGGTATTCAGCAAAATGTTTCAGAACAGACTTTGCGAAATAATGGCTGGACATTATTCTATGAACAAACTTATGGAACAGTAATTGGTAATACAACAACTCCAATTAGACCAAGCGAGCAGTATGTGATTCTGTCTGGAAAAGCGGTAGGAAGCTCAACAATTTTATTGGCAGCCGCTGCTCCCACAGCTCAAGTCTTTACTGAAACAGTTAAAGATACTCCACAACTTCTTAACGGAACTTATTGGTATTACACCTTAAATACCAGTCAGTTGTTTGGCCAAAATTTGGGTTCAATCGGCTTTGCGCCGACAAGTTCAATCACTCAAAACTCGGCGGATACCTCAAATACAGATGACCCGCTTCGGTTAAGTTGGCATTTGCACGAAGCCCATCCAGTCCTCGCCAATGGTGGCTTCCGACTAGGTACATTACTATTGAACGATTCATCCGCTTACCTTAAGCAAGTTTGGACTTGGAATGGTGTATCTACTACACCAGCACCAGCACCGGTATATGTAAGACAAACTAGTAATCTAACCTTTGCGCAATCTCTTTATGCTTCAGACACATTATCTGATGAAGATGGTGAGCTTAGAAAAACAGTAGATCAGATTATGGCAAAGTACGGTTCACTTATTAAATAAAAGTATTTATGCAATACTTACCTACGAAGGACAACAGATAGAGCATTTGACTTTCTGATTGGGCGTAAGCACAGTCGGAAAGATAGGCAAGTAAAGGTGAGTTTTAGGGAACTAAAAGCTCAAATTTACTGGCCAACTACGGATCAGAAGGTTCGGGGTTCGAATCCCTGCGGGCGCACAATAGATTACATTTTTATTTATAGTTTTTGGATTGTACAAATATGGCCAAATCCAAATCGCCTCGAAATAAGTTTTTTCAATTTCAAAGGTAGAAACTTACCTAGCGGTAGTTTAGAAATTGGGAAGCTATCAATTAAGCTTGGTGGACCCCAGCCAGTGAATGAAATTTTTACATTATCTGGAAAGTTAATATTTTCATTAAACCAAGTTTACCATTATTGACTAATTTGAATTAAAAAATGATGTGATTTTAGAGCCTAAGTTTGAAAACAAGTATTCAGCACTATCCCACCTCAGGGGTAGATCCACTGATTTGTTCACTAGCAATCGAATAAATTATTAATTTGCCCGAATCTGTTGCAACAACTATCTCACCACTTGAAAGTACGGTATGAGATCGAACTCTTTCTTTGATTTTAATTTTTTCATCATATAAGACACTGTTGGTAGTGCCTAATCGAATCCTATGTATCGATCTATCTTTTAGAGAACCTATAATTAGATCATCTTTCCAATACTTTGAAAATTCTCCAAAAGTGATTTTATTAATTGTGGAAGGAGAAATTGAGGGAGTCCAAGAAAAAAGTGGTTCCTTAAATCCTGAGTGTTGATTAACTAAGGCCCCAACTTTTTTATCTGGGCCGTACGGCAAACCTAAAGTTACTTTCGGCCAACCATAATGCTTACCCTTTTGAATATCATTCAATTCATCACCGCCACGAGTACCGTTATCGGTATTAAATAACATATTTCTTTGGCTATCAAAGAAAAGTCCGCCAAGATTCCTTAACCCCTCTGCATAAACCCTAGTTTCAAGTGTTTTTAAGTTAATTGTTGAAACTTTACCGAAGAAGTTGGATGGGGGTATATTTTGCATCATTTCTAAATTGGAAAATCCGGTCCAAGGAAAAGTTCCAAGTTGCCAATCAACTAGCCAGTTGCCCCCAGCAATAAATAAATTTGTGTAATCAGTGGCTAGGCGCGCAGTCCAAACATGCCCACCCGTATCTCCTACGACACAAGGTGTACTAGAAAAAATTAATGAATGATCTGTGATTTGCAAGCTTTTTGAAAGTAATAGCTTAAATACTTTGACCGACCCGCAATTCGAGCTTGAGTAACTTCCATGTCCAATAGCAATATAAATATTTGTGTCAATTATAATTATGTCAAGGATCTTATTGTCAGGATGTTCTGATCCAATACCAATCTCTTTAAAATCGAATATTTTAACTAAAGAAAATTCCTCCTTATTTCTAGTCGTTAGAAAAACTTCTCGGGTATTTCTATTCGCAACAAAAAGATTATTACCATTGCTTGAGACTAATAATGGAGATCTTGATTTGTCTTGATAAATCACTTCTCCTAAAATAGAATAGAAATTAGTTTCAATTTCTCGAAATCTTGGATCGATTACATTATTATGTGTATAAAGTAACGTTTGATGAACAAGAAATAAAAAAGCAAAACTGGCTACTAAACGCGCTTTCGACCAATTCTTCAAAATTACTCCAGCTTCCTCATTTAATTGGATCAAATCTTAGCCAACGCATAGCTTCAGGTCTACCTTCGGAACAAATTATCCACCTATCATCATCAGGAATTGAAGCGAGTTCTGGAAACTGAGAAGGATTTTTTGCAGAGGGGTATATAAATCTAAATTCATGAGTTTGAGACGCTTTAAAAATTAAATCTTCAGTTTTTTCACGACTATTGGGATAAAATTCATGTAATTCTATAATAAAAATTGAATTTCTCATAGATAAAAAAGTTTCAGCATAAAATATATCGAATTCTCCACCTTCTATATCGACCAATACGACTGATAAGTCTAGGTGTTCGGAAGGGATTAAAGAGTAAAAATTACGGTCCGCAGCTCCAAAACAAACTGACTTATTTGCTACTAAGTTTAATTCAGAAACCTGCTTAATTATTTTTTGACCTATAGTACTGATTTCGAAAGAATAACTCCTATCAAATAATCCAACTGATAATGCACCTATGGAGTAATAACCGTCCGCAGCGCCCAAATTAATCAAATAACGATAATTCTTTGGTACATCGGACAACTCTTTTAAAATATCTAACTCATATAATCCAAATATCATAGAGGCTCGGTCTCCACTACTCCAAAATGATTGCCGTGTAAATTGAAATCCCTTAAAAGGTCCATAGAGAATTTTATATCCTGAATGTATTGAGAAAAAATCTGATAATTGTAATTTTCGCTTTACAAAAGGGCTTTGCCGTATAACTCCAAAAAAACTAAGGAAATTAAATAAAATTCTTTTTAGTTTCTTCTTAAACTTTCTAAGTTTTACTTCCATAATCTAACTCCCATACTTTGAAACAAGAGAAAGCTGCTCTAAAAATATCACTAATTCAAAATCGCCGATAGATTCTTGCAAATCAATTCAAGAATGAAAAAATGATCTAGCCCATCAGTATCAATTGACATTCCAGCACATAGGGATAGTGTTGCATTATTTGACTAATATGTAAAATTTAACACAAAAAAGCATAGGTGATAATTATCTACTTATGCTTTTAGCGTAATCTAAATGACTTAAAATTTGTTTACTCGTAGATTTTTTAATCTTAAAGGAAATTACCATGTGAACAGCTAATAAAAACTTCTTTATCGAATGTGAATAATAATTTTCTTATAGTTGTCTCTAAGATTTGAGACTAAATCAAGTATTTGTAATGTTAGTGTGGCAATTCAATCAATAAAAATCACTCCTAATCTAATGTAAATCTTCATAAAATAATATTTTGCAAAAATATTTAACCAGCGCACAATTATTCAGCTATTATGAAAGTGAATATCTGAAATATATAAATTCAAAATAACAATTACGATAGAAAATATTCGTAATCATATTTTATGGTCTTGCCAATATAGTCGTTACCACAAAACGTAATTCTATTATGGTGGTATTTATACTGAATACAATTTAATTAAATAGCAATATTTATTCTTTAAGAATTATATCAAAAAGTAAACCTTTAACAGGCATGAATCATAAATAATCTTTAAAACATGGGACTGACGAAAATAATATAGAATATTGTTTTATCACTTGTAATATATGGGTAGGTAATTTGAAACTTTTGATATTTGAATTCAGCCTGGTATATTTAGCTAATGAAAATCGAAAACTACTATAAGTTTTTTCACCCAAAATTAAAAAAATATATTTTTGAAAATCTTCCCAAACCTATATTAATTTTTTTATTAAACATCAACCCTAATTACAAATTTATAGTCACTAGAGTAAAAAAAAATATCTATAAGCTTGAATCTGACAACTTAATACTTTTTCTTTGTCGTCCAAGCAGACTTTTTAAATATAAATTTGGATTATTGGAACGCCTAAATCAGATGAAGGTAAAATATTTTCTTGATGAAGTCATTTTCCACGATAAGGATGTGATTATTGATTGCGGTAGCAATCTCGGAGAAGTACCATTGGCAATTCGATCGATATTCAAATGTTCATTGAGAGTAATTGCGATTGAACCCGATCCATTAGAATTTAATTGCTTAATTAAGAATCTAACAAACCGGGACCTTATATACAATGAGTTTATTTCTTCTGAAAGTAAATTAGTTCAGGTAAAGTACGATAACAATTTTGGTGATACCTCAATTATTACAAATGAACACACAAATATAGCGGGGAAAATAATAACAACACGATCACGGACACTTGATTCTATAATTACACCATTAAAAATAGAGTCCATAAAGCTTTTAAAGATTGAAGTGGAAGGTTCCGAACCAGAAGTATTACAAGGGGCCACAGAAATACTCAAAATATGTAAATATGTTGCAATAGATTGCGGGCCAGAGAGAGGATTTCTGGATACATTCGACGAAGTCTGCTCCATACTTGAAAATTTGGGGTTTAATTTGATTAAGCATAACAAAAGGTACTCAGTACTTTTTATCAATTTGAATATATCTTCAAGTTCTTAATTCATAAATTCATTTGAGATAATTTATAATTAAACATAAATGATTTAATAATCATTTATGTTTGCAGAGTTGCAAATTTGAGTTCAATGTACAATTAATGTTTTACCCTACAGTATCTAAATTTTGTTTGCAATATTTAGTTTTAATTGTCTAGTCAACTTCTTAAAGAATAATTTGCTGCTTTATTGTATTATTCAAAATTTAATTTTACTAAGTGGTGAGAAAATTGTTAAAATCAGTTAAGTCACTTTTGTTATTGTTATATTTTATGCAGTTAATTTTGATTATTTATATGTTATACTTAATTTAAATACTGAAAACAAATTAGTATAACATTCATTATTTAAGTCCCAAAATCTAAATTATCTTAGCGAGAGTTCTTTAAACAAATAGAAATACAAAAGTCATTTTAAAAGTATTGTAATATTATTTTTTGTTAAAACTTATGTGTACATAACTTATGTAGTAGTTTCAACTGAATGAGCGATTATCTGTTCATATTTATCTTTGTATCTTTCTGCAATGGTATTGTAATTCCAAAGATTTTCTGCTTTTTGCCGCGCATTTATTTTCATTTCTTTTTGTTTTTCTTCGGAAGAATGCTGTAAGTTACTTAAAGCTTTTGCTAGTTCTAATGAACTCCTCTTAGTAACAATAAACCCAGTAATCGAGTCAGAAACTATGTCAGCACAACCAGTGTTACTGAATACAATCACAGGCACCCCACATGATTGAGCTTCTTGAGCAACAAGGCCATAAGCTTCCTGAAACGATGGAACAAGCAATACGTCCAAAGATGAATAGAAATCCAGTAAATTAACATGATCCTTAATCTTGCCAACTTTCACAACATTGTTTGGTAATTCAGGATACTTACTTTGCCCAACACCTCCGAGAATAAACTTCCATGATTCATTTTTTCGACCATCCAAGATTAATTCATGAACCAAGCTCCACCCTTTTCTAATTTCCAGCCCACCAAGAAATCCAATAACAAAATCCTTTCTATCTAAACCTAATCTATTTCTGTACTCATTTCTATTCGTGGGTTTAAACATTTGGGTATCGATTGGGGGAGGAATAACCTCAATAATTTTATTTTTAAAAATCGGACTTTTTTCTATTTGGTTCGCCAACCATTGACTAGGTGCAACTAAGTTTAGATTACTAAAGTTTTTGATTTTTAGATTCCAGATTATTCGACTCAAGTCTAAACCTTTGTCGGATTCATTACGATTCGATTTTCGGTATCCAAGTTCAAGCCTATTGATATCCGATTCCGTTAAGTAGTGTTCAGTACCAAGTACAGCCCACATGTCAGGTAATGTCCACAAAATCGGTTTTTTAATTTTTCCGATTTCTCTTATTGATATAAGACCACCATTCATAAAATGAAAATGAACAATATCCGAATCTAATTGATTAAGTTTCTTTGCATTAATGCACCCAAAAAAATTTGTCGATTTCAAAATTGAATTTTGAGTCTTTTCTAATTTTCCAATTTTTAAATCTAAAGATTGCGACAGTTTTGCCCGAAAAAAATTGTAATACTTATTTCCAAACTGCGAAACAACAAATGTGTTATCTAACCGCCCTTGCCTACTACTCACCAAAAAGATATTTTCTTGTCCTATTGAATTCCCAGATTCAATAATACGAAGAGCAAAGTTTGTTGCCCCACCAATTTTATCCGTGTGAGATAAGTGTGTTATCTTCAAAATTAGTTTTTGAAATCTCTGTTCATGTACGGATTTTACACACTTGAAGTTAAATTTGCAAAATAACTTGAGCCTAAAGTTATCTAGGTTTTCATGATCAAGCACTATAATTGAATATTAGGCGATAAGTTGCTTTGCAGTGCAAATTTGAAATTGACTATATCAAAATTGAATCATATCAAATAGTTCTATTATGTTTAAATTTAAATGAGCTTCTTGGAAGTTGAAGTAGTAGCTTCTACCTTCAAATTTCAAAAAATATATTGTTTAATAAAATTAATAATGTTCATAAATTTAAGACTAAGTATTAATAACCAGCCAGCGATTTAATACTATTAAACTCCAAAGCATTTTAAATTGTACAAAATTAAAGTTCTTAGCTGAACTACTGAGTAAATCTAATTCTTTTCTGCTAAAGGGCAAATATTTTGTAATATTTTCTAAAGAGTCCTCGATTAACTCAGGATTATTCCTTAACCAATAGCCCAATGGGCTTATAAAACCATATTTAGAACTTAATATTGGAAGTTTCTTAAGTTCAGGATAGGCATTTTTTAATATCTCCTTATTGACTTTTGAAAAATTCACATCATTCATATTTCTATATCCACTACCAATAACTCTTTCAGATTGAAACGGACTACGGGCTTCAATTGAGTGCCACATAGAAATTCGATCCAGCTTTCGATTGGACTCCATGGGCAACCAAGTTTTAAGGTCTCTAAACATTAACTGAGCCGCGCCTGTTTTATCACAGCCATAAACCATATTTAGCTCGCCACCGTATATTAGTGGGTTGCTGTCAGGTAATTCATTGATGATTTTTTTGATCATGTTTTTACGACCAATCAAGTGCCAATTCAGCCAAAAAAAGTCTGAATTATGTGGAACCGTAGAAAGGAGGTAACTCTTTAGTACTCTATTATTAAATTCATTGCGTTCAATAATTTCTTTAACAACTTTAGAGTTAAATTTAGGGAATACTTTTAATTGATTTGCCAACTTATAGCGCTCATAGCCACCAAATATTTCATCTGCACCATCACCTGTTATCACTAACCTATGGCCATCTTTCGCAATTTCTGAGTATAGAACCATCATGGATAATCCCGTAGGATTTGAATTCGGCTCTCCCATTGCATGCACATATTCACTAAGAATTAGATCTAATTTTTCAGGTTTGGGCATTTCGATGGTTCTATGTTCAAAACCGAGCATAGATGCTATTTTTTTAGCAGAAATAGAATCATGTTTATATCTATCTTTATCTGAATGACTCCATGACATCGAATAAGATTGCGTATTAAAACCAAGTTTCGCAGATTCTAGTGCCAATATTGAAGAATCAACACCGCCTGAAAGTGATATTGCAAATTTATCATGTCCCTCTACTCTTTCCCTCAGGGCACTTTTCAATGTGTCAGAAATATTTGCATCCTCTGAATTTAATATTGAACTAGGTATAAAACTATCACTTCTAATGATTACTAGACTATCCAAATCTATTGTAACGATTTCCCCAGGCATAACCGAAATAACTTTCTCAAACATAGTCGCGGGATCAATCAAGTAACCTAATTCTAAATATGTTTTAATAGATTTTAAATTCAATTTTAGACCTTTTATATATTTGTTAATAATTTCTGTATGCGAAGCAAAGAAAAATTTATTTTTATCCGAAAAGTAATAGAGAGGTTTCTTGCCTAGATAATCTCTTGCCATAACTAAAATATTTCTTTTTTTATCAAAGAAAACAAAAGAAAACATACCTTCTAGAGTTGAGATAACATTCGTCCCCAAAACAGAGATTGCTTTTAACAGTACCTCTGTATCAGACTCTGTATCAAAGGCAATGCCTGCACTGCTTAAATCTTTACGAATAACTTTATAGTTGTATATCTCTCCATTAAATACAATCATATTCCCGGTACTTGCTTCAACCATTGGCTGATTACTCCTAGGCAAAGGATCGGTCATTGCCAACCTAGTGGATCCGAGCGTTAGCCCATTGCTGAGAGTTCTAATCGTTCGATTATCTGGTCCTCTTCGATCTAGCAGATCTATGTATTTATTAACAGCTTCTGATGAACCCTCACCAATCCCACCCACTATGCCACACATAAATTGATTATATCGAATTTACTATTTTTGTTTTGTATTTACTGTGATTATTGGCTTCAAATTTAATATTTAGCTAACATCTTTAAAGTTCTGTTCGTCCAAGTAAATTCTGAAGCAAAAATTGCTCCTCGAATAAGATGTTCACTCAAATTAACATTTGATAATGCAGAAGAAATCGATCTTTCCAGAGAAATTATATCTCCTGGTTTATAGATAAAAGGCCTAAAATTATTTTTAAAATTTCCCCTATATAAGGGTATATCTGCCATGATTGTGATTTTTCCAGTAGATAAGTATTCTAATAATTTTAGTGGCATACCAGCATATTCCTTACTGGAATATGCTGGCAAAATCAAAACATCAAAGCTTTTCATCAAACTAAGCGCCCGTGTATGTTTCATATGCGTTTTAAAATCCAAGAAACTTTTTCTAATTGCTAGTTCTTTTCTTATAGCATTTAATTTCGGAAGATCATTTTTCGTAGCTCCGACAAGTGTTACGCTTAATTTTAACTGATTTAGCTGAGCGTACTTTGCTAATTCAATTAAATCTTCGGTGCCTTTAGAATAACCTCCGGGTGCAATTTTACCTATGTAACCTATCCTTATACGCTTCTTACTTCTTTGCTTTAAGGAATTAGCAAACTTGATGCAATCTCTTTTGGACGCCAAGTATTCTTCACGAATTCCCATAGGTGCAATATTTGAATTTGCTTTAGGATTAAAACTTAGCAAAAATTCATTATTGGTCTGGTTTATTGGGAAATAATTTATCCTTGCATTGTATTTAATCAATTTTTTATGGTAAAAAATTCCACTCTTATCATGCACTTCTAGAATAATGTTTGCAGATTTAAATTTTTTTAAATATATATATGCAATCATTGGGTCTCTTAACCAGATTAATTCAGGGTTATACTCTTTTATTAAACCAAGATTTCTATTTATTATTTTTGCTATTCCCGCTCTCCAGCAAAAAAAATTTAGTTTTGATGAACCCATGGAGCCTAAATCTATTAACAATCGACTAGTAATATTTTTTGTAAATTCTGTAGTTTCCTTCAAAATATTTTTGTAATCAGAATCATAATATTGACCATTTAAACAAAATACCCTCGTTCTAACTTTATTATTTAAAAGCACATTAATTGTTTCTCTCGAAGTTACACCATAAGCTTTTACCGTTGGGAATGGAGCACCAATTACGTATGCAATTTTTATATCATGCTTGGGCATAGTCGTATACTATAGACTACCTATTGAATTTGATTTTATGGTAGTGCAGAGAGAATAACGTAAACAGGCAAAATTAAGGTAGTTTCATTTTTAATACAAAGTTTGAGGAGTGATTTAAATTTCTAAGCCAAATAAATTTGTTGGACTACAAGTTCTTTCAGCTCTTTCTGGAGTACTAATTGCGCTCCAATCTAGGATAAATGGCGAATTATCTAATCAAATGGGTGACTCTCTTGAGGCGGCTCTAGTTTCATTTGGCACTGGATTAATTTTCGTCTCACTGATTTCATTATTTAGAAGAGATGTCAGAGCAGGATTTGCCGATATTTTTAAAGCAGTTGCATTAAAAAAATTTCCAATATGGCGACTAAACGCCGGAATGTTGGGCGCCTCATTTGTGGCAATGCAAACTCATGTCGTCCCTATCGTAGGTGTTGCATTATTTACCGTGGCATCCCTAGCTGGTCAAACTGCAATCTCACTTTGGGTCGATCATATTGCTCTGGCTGGCGGAATTAAATCTGTGATCTCAAAGCGTCGAGTAATTGCAGCGATTATTACGGTGGGCGCAGTTGTGGTGTCTGCCTGGGATAGATTTGTAATGAGTGACTTTTCAATTCTTGCAATTACATTGGCTGTTTTTGCTGGTAGCTGGGTTGGGGTGCAGAGGGCTTTAAATGGACAAATTAACTCTTTTTCAAAGAAGAGCTTTGCTACCTCACAACTTAACTTTATTACTGGCTTTAGCTTTCTAACATTTTTATTAATACTTCGCTCACTCTTTACCGATCATTCAATTATGAATTTAACCTCAGGGCCTTGGTGGATGTTCTTAGGTGGCTCAATTGGGGTTTTCTATATTGCTTTCTCAGCCGTTGCCGTGCAATATGTTGGCGTCTTAGAGTTCACACTACTTAGCGTTGGCGGAATGCTGATTGGATCATTACTACTTGATGTATTTGTACCAACTGAGGGAACACAAATCTCACCTTACCTAATCACTGGAATATTCCTCACCTATTTAGGTGTGATAGCAAATGGTCAGTCCCGTTTTTCTCGTAAGTAATTTATTAAAGCAGAGAGTAATGAAGCGGTAATAAAAAAGGCAGCAAGGGCGTATGAAATATCTTTAACCCAAGGAATAGATCCAGAATAAAATCCTGCCAATGTAATACCAGCTCCCCAAAGTAGAGCGCCTAATGCGTTTGCAGATAAAAATTTGTAGTAATTCATCTTTACAGCTCCTGCAATTGGTGGCACAAATGTTCTAACCCATGGGATATAGCGGGCAATAACTACTGACCACCAGCCATATCTTTCATAAAACCGCTCAGATCTTTCAAGCATTTTAATCATCCGTTTAGATTTATGCTTTTCAAGGTAGGGCCGGCCTACCTTTCGCCCGATTACATAACCAACTTGATCACCAATAAAAGCAGCTAAAAAAATCGCTAAAACTAAAAAGACTATGTTGATGTCATCTCTAGCTGCAGCAACAAGTCCTGCGCTAAATAACAATGAGTCACCAGGTAAGAAGAAGCCAATTAATAAACCAGTTTCAACAAAGATAATGCCAGCAATTACCACGTAAAATAGAAAAGGAGCAACTGGAGATAATTGTTCATTAAATGAGGCAGCAAGGTTTAACACAATCTTCTACCTCATCTTTCAAATTTTGATATTTAAAGTAATTTAAGTCGTAGTATAAAAGTAATTACACACAGTATGCGAGGGCTTTTACTGTTAGTTAAACAACACCGTATAAACGATCCCCAGCATCTCCTAAGCCTGGGACGATGTAACCCTTCTCATTTAAGCGCTCATCGAGTGCACCTGTTACAAGTTTTAAAGATAACTTAGAGGATGTGAATGCTTTTTCAAGAACAGCAATACCCTCTGGCGCAGCTAATATACAAATTGCAGTTATATCAGTGGCACCTTTCGCTGCTAAGAACTCTATTGCGCTAACTAAAGTGCCACCAGTTGCAAGCATTGGATCCAAGATATAACACTGACGATTAGTTAAATCCTCAGGTAATCTGTTTGCATAAGTTGTTGCCTTTAAAGTTTTCTCATCCCGCACCATTCCCAAAAAACCAATTTCAGCAGTTGGAATAAGACGCGACATTCCCTCTAACATGCCAAGACCTGCTCTAAGGATTGGAACTACTACTGGCTTTGGTTTTGCTAGCTGCTCACCTTGGGCCATAGCAACTGGTGTCTTAACAGTTACAGCAATTGTTTTAACTTCACGCATCGCCTCATATGCAAGTAAGGTGACAATTTCCTCGGTTAAGCGCCTAAAGGTTGGTGAATCAGTTTTCTCATCCCGCAGCACAGTTAACTTATGAGTAAGTAATGGGTGGGAGGCAATGTGGATTTTCACATAATTACTCTACAAGCAAGAGGTGCTA
>Ga0209191_1002143_pt1 | contig 12457 bp, 11 predicted proteins | sample S_130626_EF_Meta_FD_187320 | JGI IMG/M metagenome (GOLD analysis project Ga0209191, IMG submission 187320) | Freshwater microbial communities from Lake Simoncouche, Canada to study carbon cycling - S_130626_EF_MetaG (SPAdes) (version 2) | ecosystem: Environmental > Aquatic > Freshwater > Lake ... | reverse complement strand
TCTTTGATGTCATTGCTGTAGATGATTTTGCAATTTTTGAACTTTCTTTAGAAAATATCCCAAGCACAGCCCCCAAGCTTGCAAAGCCAAGAACCATTCCGAAAACTGAATCTGTGGTAAAAAATAACAACGTAACGTAACCAAACCACATGCCTCCAAATAGAGCTGAATTTGACCGTACCTCAGGTGTTAAAGTTAATCGGTTCAATTTAAATAATAGATATAAACTTGAAAGAATAAAAACTACAAAACCAAGGCCGACAAAAATTCCTCCATTTGCAAATTGGTCTATAAAAACATTGTGCGCCTTGTCAACGATAGCGCTTGATCCAATTCTTTGATCCTGGGAGGGCATCCTATAAATGCCTTGGTATCTCCACATCTGCTCAATTCCAACTCCAAAAAAAGGATGATCATTGAAAATTCTCACTCCTAAATTTGCACTATCAATTCTGTCTGCAAAATTGGAGTTTATGAGCAAGTAGTTCCATAATTTCACTGTTACTAAGCTTGCACCCGTAATTATGAATGCTAAAAGTCCAAAGAATTTAATTTTTCGGATTTGTAAAATGCGATTGTAGTAATTAATCAAAAGAAAAATAGTTAATGCAGCGCTTGAAATGGCATAATATTGTAAAGTTTTGCTTTGGGTCCCAATGAAATAAAGCGTAACTAAAACTAAAAAGTAACCGATTTTTTGTTGCTTAGATGATGTTGTTAGTAAGGAGTAAAGTGGAACCAAAATCAGGATGGCTATTGCACTTCCAGCAAAATTTGAATTTCCAAATAACAATACAACTCTGTCTTCTTCTGCCCAAGAAAGCGGATCTAAATTAAATATCTGAAGAAATCCGATAAAGATGCTCAAGCAAACCAAGGGCCAAAGGCCAAATTTTACAAATTTCTTAGTACTAAGTTTTGAATTACTCCCTATTAAGAGAATTAGAAGTGCTGAAATGAAAATTAAGAGTCCTATGTTTCTGTTGTAGCTACCGATTAGAGCAAGTATTGGATTCTGATTGTTGACTATCGCGGAAATTGAATATCCGATTGGTACAATTATGTACAGTTTTACGACAACGCTTTGTGCGCGTAAATTCTGAGGTTTAAGAATTAGATAAATCAAAATCCAAATTGGGATTATTAGACTTCGAAAAAGATTTAGAGGTTCATTCAATATTGGTGTTACAGCTAAAAATACAATTGGGAACATTAGAAAATACATATCAGTAAAATACAGCATTTTCCCGATAGCAAGCCAAAAGGCGGCCCCTGCCGAAGCAGGAACCGCCCTGTGGTCCTTTAGAAGTGCTTAATTACTTCTTTAGAAGAGCCTTCTGAAGGGCTGCGATCTGCTTGTTGATTGATGCGATCAAGGAAACGATTGCCTTGAGAACATCAGCATTTGTTACACCTGAACCAGTGATGGCGATTGAGCCAACAGTAGCTGCTTGTGGTGTAGCAGTTGTGAGGTCAAATGAGTATGAATATGAACCGGCAACGTTACCGACTCCATACTTACATGTGAATGAACCACCAAGTACATATGAAGCTGTTGCTGAACATGCTGTACCAACAGCTGTCAGTTCAGTTGTAGTTCCAACTGCTGCGGTCCAGCCAGTAGCCATAGTTCCATCGGCCATTAGGTTGCCATAAGCATCCTTAAGTGTGACTGTAACTACTGCGATTTCACCTGGGGCATATGACTTCTTATCCCAAGCAATTGCGTGTGAATCTGTGTCGCCATTTGAAACAGTGGCCTTCTGAACTGCTGAGTAGATTGATACGCCAGCTGAGTTTGTTGTCTTCAAACGGTATGTGCCTGCGCCATTAAGTGCTGATTCAGGAATTACCATTTGGACTACACCGTAGCCAACAGCTGCTGTTTGTAGCACACCAGAGGTTACGTTGACTGTAGTTCCAATTGAAGCTCCGACAAGAGCACCTGTTGAACCTGAGCCCATTGTTGGAAGCGCGCTTACGTTAAGAATGTTACCTGCAGCATCCTTAATCTTGTAAACAATATCTCCACCAGAAGTAGTATCTTCAGCGTGACCATTTGCAAAGTTTGCAGATGAATCAGCAGCAACAACTTCAAGAGATGCAATATCACCATTCCAGTTCAGTGTCTTTGTTGCAAGAACTGTTCCGTTATGTGTAATTGTTACTGTAGATGAACCTGCAGTGTTAGCAACAGGTTGCTTGACGTAGATGTAGCAAGTTCCATCTGTACCGCAAGTTGATGAGTCAAATGAAGTAGTTGCTGCATACGAATCAGCGGCTGCTGTTGTATCTACGATATTAACTGGTGCTGAGTTTGTCGCAGTAACAGTAACTGTTCCTGTTTGAACCGCTGAAGTGTATGCATCTTTGAGGTTAACCCAAATGATGCCGACAGATCCGTTATTAATACGGCTAGATGTGTCATAGGCATTTGTACCACTTGCTGCGATTCCAGCTGTAGTTGATGCTTGTTGGAATACAGATGAATCTGCAAGGCTAACAACTCCTGCTGCAGAACCTGCTGCAACTGTAAATGTCCATGTACCAACGAGAGTTCCGTTAGTAGCAGTTGTTACGCCAGTGATACCAGTGCCTTTGTAGACAGTCAAAGTAGCTGTTGTACCAGCTGCTGCTGAGATATTAAATGAACCCTTAAGGGTTGTCATTGTTGTCAGTGTCTGAACGGCAGCAACGATTGTACGATCTCCACTAGTGGTGATAGTTGCAGCGTGTCCTGTTGAACCTGAAGCAGCCAATTCATCGACTGCTCCACCAGTGACAACAACACCGAGTGAGTCAGCTGATGTAGTTGAGCTTGATGCTGAGAATGCAATCTTTGCACCTGCATAAACAAGACCAGTTGCTGCGCCACCTGTTAATTGGTAACCATTGCCAAGTGCACCTAGACCTGTAGTGCTTGTGGCAGTAATGAAGCCAATTGAATAGGCAAGTGTTGCATCTTTATCAGCAACAACTTTACCTGTTGTCGTTGCTGTTGAAGCGATAAACAGAGTACCCGTATCTGGTATTGCTGCATTAGCAGATGGAGCAGCTACTACTGAAAGTAGTCCTGCACCAAGTGCTGATACTGCAACAAGCGCGATGCGCTTGCGTAGTGTCTTTGTAGACATGTTTTTCCTTTCGTTAGTCAGATTCAGGAATTTCCTGGATCTGGCTCGAAGATCCTTCGATCCTCTAATTCCGCTTCTTTTATGACGAACACGTGTAGCGCCATAACCGATGCGGAAACCTATTTAGTTAGTGCCTTCTTCTGCTTTCATCAGCATCGCCATGGTCTGAGCCATCACTGCAACTGATTCAAGCTGTGCTTGTGAGATGTCCATCTGGTCGTTGAACTCTTCAACTGAGATGCCAGTAGATTTCTTTGAAACTTTCTTTATTGGCTCAACAACAACAGGGGCTGCAGGAGTTACTGCTTCCTCTGTCACAGTTGTTGGAGCAGAAATTGCAAGGTCGTTGACTTGAACGTTGCCTTCATTGCCGGTCAGTGAGTTAAAGCCAAGGAATGCTGTGACAACAAGAAGAAGGGACAAAGCGACCTTGGAAGACTTTTGTGCAAGTACAGCTGCCTTCTTATAAGAGGTAGAGAGCATGTCGAGTGCTGTAAGACCGCGCTCTTCATCAATGACGAGTTCTGAGAGAACGCGACGAAGGGACGCACGAGCACGAGAGACTGTGTGACGAACAGCAGACTCTTTAATACCGAGTTCGGATGCGATCTCAGAAGTGGAACGACCTTCCATCTCCCACATGACAAGTGCTGCACGCTCGGCTGGGGATAACATCGCAAGTGCTTGACGAATAATTGCTGCATCTTCTGCAGCGGAAATAACTGATGAGTGATCGCCATCTACTTGCCAAGCAGCCTCAACTTCTGCAGTGGCATCATCTAGAACTACGAGATTTGGACGACGTCCTTCTAGACGGAAAAGATCAATGCAAAGATTTTCAATTGTGCGGTGTAAATAAGAAAGCGCATGATCAGTTGACTCTAGTTCTGGAGCAGCCAACATGAACTTGATCAGCGCATCTTGTGTGATTTCTTCAGCCTTAGCGGAATCCTTGAGAACGCGATTAGCGTGGGCAAGAAGTTCTGAACGGTGCTCTGTGTAGAAAGCACCGAGCTCGGCAACGGTCCACACACGTGGTCCTTGCACTTGAGCCTTCTTCTTAATAGCCACTTGGATTTCCTTAACCGGTTTTGTATTGCAGAGCCGACCGTCGCCGCCTCTATCTGCTACTACGCATTAACTGGTCATTTGTCGCGCACTAAGGACAAAACGGACATTTCGCTAGGGGGAACATCAGAAGCCTGGTGGCTTCACATGAATTAAATGCTCTTAAGCGCCTTTTTTACACTGTTTAGCCAAAAGGCCTTGAGTATCAACAATCGTCTTTTCCAAGGTGTCAAGGTCGATCTTTTCCTGGCCGCCAAGTGCGTTGCCAAGATCGGTCAAAGTCTTGTATCCGAAGATATTTGCTTGTTCGAGCATGTCATCGTATGCGGACTTAACGGTTGCATAGAGTGCATTTGTATCTCGGCACGCCTTTAGCAGGTAGGTGTTCTTGGTTGGCGTAACGAATGGGTTTTTACCACAGACGTAAGTCTTTGAGCCAACCTTCTTTGTTGTGCCAGCTTTTGTGCAAGATGAACCAGTTTTAATGGTTGCGGCTGAGGCAGGGGAAACAACTGAAGTGGCTAGAAACAAACCTAGAGTTGAAGCGATTACGAACTTACGAAGCATAGATACCTCCATAGGAATAGGGAAAGAATAGCAAGAAACCCCTATTTTTAAAGGGGCACAAGGATGAATTGGTTGATAATCCTCTGTGAATAAAAGGTTCTAGAACAGATCAGAGATTCGAGCCATGCGAGAAAGTGCCTGACAGGCCGACCTGATAATTGGTACTGACAACAAAGCACCGGTGCCTTCGCCGAGTCGTAAATCTAAATCAAGAAGTGGATTTAGTCCAAGATGCTTGAGTGCAACCATTGATCCTGGTTCGGACGAACAATGCGCAGGAATAACGAATTGTGTTGTGTTTGGTTTTATTGCTTCGGCAACTATGGCTGCAGCAAGTGTGATTACGCCATCTAAAACAACTGGTATTTGTAGCGATGTTGAACGAAGTATGTAACCTGCCAACGCAGCTATTTCTAGACCACCTATTTGCGCAAGCAAATCTATTGGATCTGTTGTTGATTTAGTTTTGTTGATTAATTGCTCAACTATTTCAACTTTACGTGTATACGTCGCATCATCAATTCCTGAGCCGCGTCCTGTAACTTCTTGCGCACTTGCTTTTGCAAAGTGCGCGATCAGCGCGGCTGACGGTGTTGTGTTGCCAATACCAACTTCGCCTGTACATAGTGACCTTGAACCACCGGCGATTAATCTTTCAGCAGTTTGTGCGCCAACGTTCATCGCAGCAAGTACTTCTTCTTGCGTCATCGCATTCTCGGTACGAATATCTTGTGTCCCACTTTTCACTCTCTCGTTGCGCACAGCGCGTGACTTAGAATCACTAACCACGCCAACATTTATATATTGGCAGTACACATCGGCAATATCTGCCAAAACAGAGACAGCGGCTTTGTTATCCCCCATTACTTCTAGCATCATTCCCGTAATTGCTTGTGGCCACGGAGTAACAGAGTCATCAGCTGCTATTCCGTGATCTCCACCAAATACGGCAATGGCTGCAGGATCAATAGCTGGTGTGTGCGAATGCGTGATGCCAGCAATTTGGGCAGCAACTTTTTCTAGTTTGCCTAATGAACCAACTGGCTTTGTCAAACCATCGAATTCTTTTTGTACGGCATCTACATGTGCTTGTGAGTACGTGGGCTGCGTATGCAGTGCACGGTCTAGTGCAGATTCACTATGTAATAAGTATTGGTGCAGTACTTGATAAATATCTGGCCCTGTATAAGTAAAAGCAGCACCAGCAGCGTGTCCCGCCTGTAAATCTGTTTCTACATCGCCTATGTAAATAGTGCGTTCTGCTTTTACATCCAATGCCTTGATTGCGGCAGTAATCGGTGCCGGTTCCGGCTTGTGTATCCCTAATTCGCCGGTAGCAATGATGACATCAAAGTAATGTTCAATACCAACAGTTGCTAACTTCTTCTTAATATCAGCTACAGTAATTGTCTGGGTGTTAGAAACAATGCCAAGCCTTATTTGCCCGTATAACTCTTTAAGCAGTTGCTCAACGCCCGGAAGTAACTCAACCGCCAGTGATTCGTAAGGCACTCCAGGATTTTCTTGTTTAATCAAAGTATTACCCAGATCAAATAAAACACAATCAAATCTGGCCTTAATTAAATCAACCATGACAACCAAAATGAATGAGTCAAAATCACAACAAAGTAGAGAAGTATGAAGCTTTCGGCAATTTGTTCGGATGCACCCAGCACATCACCCAGCACGCCACCAATTTTCTTCTTGACGTATCTCAAGAAAACAAAACCAACGACCGCGACAATTGCGGCCGCAATAAATAGATGGCTACCGATTAACCCAAAGAGCAAAACAATTGTCAGCACGGTGGATGCAAGAACATCTCGTCCACGCACCGCACGAGAGTATGTGGCACCCATTCCTTCATGCGATGGCACAGCAGGTGCCATCATGAAATAAATCGGAACCAATCGACCCAGCGAGTGTGCCGTAAGAATCGCAAGTAAACCAATTTTTGGAGACATAGTTGAAAGTAAAGAAATTTGAATAATTAGTTGAAGGACAATTGAAAGCACACCATATGTACCGTGGCGTGAATCTTTAAGAATTCGCAAGCGATCTTCCGATGTCCATCCACCCACAAGCCCGTCGAAAGTATCTGCTAATCCATCTTGGTGAAATCCACCGGTGACAAGAGTTGAAAATAGAATCGTTATTGCAGCCGCAGGTAACGCTGGAATGCCTTGTGATAAAAAGTAATAAAGAATTCCTGTAGCACCACCGATTACCCAACCAGCAAAAGGAAACCAGACAGCACTGCGCTGAATAGATATATCTGGCTTGTGCCCAATTGGAATTCGGGTCAGGAAAGCAAAAGCTACTTTGATGTCATTAATCATTTTAATTCCTGGGCAATGCCGAACTTCATGAAATAAACCTTGTCTGCCGCTTGAGCAAATTGCTGATTCATAATTCCTGAAAGATCACGGAACTCTCGTGAAACCGGATGCATCGGAACAATGCCTTCGCCAACTTCGTTGCTAATAAAAATAGTCGCACCTTTGCGTGCATGGGCTGCGGCAATCACAGATTCATTCGAGTCATTGCCATCGCCCATCATGTTATTTGAGAGCCAAAGCGTTAAGCAGTCCACCAAAACCGTTGCATCAGTATCGATTTCTTTAAGTGCTTTGCTTAAATTCTTTGGTTCTTCTACTAAAGAAAACGCATCGCCACGATCATTCTGGTGTTTTTGAATTCGCTTAGTCATCTCATCATCTACTGCTTCAGCAGTTGCAATAAAGATTGGTTTGTTTACACCGGATAGTGACAGTGCCAGTTCTTCACCTTTGTGGCTCTTACCACTGCGGGCACCACCGGCAATAAAGTAGATGCTCATATTTGTAGAGAATTCTTTGTAGCAACAATTACTGGACGGCCATTGTCCAAAGTATGAATTGTGATTCCATCGTCAAATGCTTGCTTGAGCTCTGGCGAATGGATCACCGTGTTTGATGGACCATCTAACAAAACCTTGCCGTTTTGCATAATCACAATTCTTTCTGCGTACATCGCACCCAGTGTGATGTCATGCATCGTTGAAACGATGGTGACGCCATTGTTTTGCATTCCTTCAATGTGATTCAGGGTTGAAATCTGGTGGTGTAAATCGAGTGCTGATGTTGGTTCATCCAAAATCATTAACTCTGGTTCTTGCACGAGTGCGCGAGCAATCAACACCCGCTGCATTTCGCCGCCAGATAATTGCGTAACCAATTGGTGGCGCAATCCAGAAAGTTGCATCTGCTCAAGTATTTGTTGTACTAATCGTCGACTGGTGCGAGATTCGCGTCCCCATCCATCAAGACGTGCTCGACCGAGCATTACATACTCAGCAACATCCATTCCTGCTGGAATCTCTGGACGTTGCGGAACAAATGCAACGTTACGTAAATTCTTGTACACCTCAAGACCATCAATAGTGATTGATCCGTCGTATGCCTTATTGCCAAGCAGTGTTCTTAAGAAAGTTGTTTTGCCCGCACCATTTGGACCAACAAGACATGTCCACGAACCACGTGGAATATCTAATGTGATGTGGTCCAGTGCGTAAAAATCACCATAGCGCACAGATAGGTTTTTGATTTCGATCATTTAAGGACTCTCTTTGCTCGTAGTACGAATAAAAGAAATGGTGCGCCTACAAAGGCTGTAATTACACCGATAGGTAATTCCGCAGGAGATAACAAGGTGCGTGCACCAAGGTCTGCAAGAACTAAGAACGCAGCACCAGAGAGTGCCACCGTGAACAAAGCACGATTTGTTGCCCGCTTTGTTAGCCCACGAACTAAGTGCGGGACAACAATTCCGACGAACCCGATAAGACCGCTGGCAGATACTGCTGTTGCAGTGGCAAGAGTTGCAGCGCCGATTGCGATGATGCGTATTTTGTTTGGAGAAATACCAAGTGAGAAAGCTTCTTCATCACTGAGTAACAAACCATCCAATAAACGCGACATACGAATCAAAATCACTAGCGCCAGCAAAATATAGATACTCGCCCACTTAACAACTTGCCAATCAGCAACCGTCAGCTGTCCCAAAATCCATGAGTAGACAGGGCGAAGAACTTCGCTGTTGCGCTGTTGCAAGTACGTCTGCACAGCCGTTGCAAATGAACCAATTGCAATTCCTGATAACAAAAGCGTCGCAGGATCTGCAAATGCTCTTCCTGAAATCATGAATGTTGCAGCAACTGCGAGCACCCCACCAAGAAATGCGAATAGTGGAAGCGCTGCATAAAAACTTTGGGTGCCGCCTGTTAGTGCAAGTGTTGCACCGAGACCCGCACCAGCTGCTGCGCCCAGTAAGTATGGATCAGCAAGTGGGTTGCGGAAAACTGTTTGGTACACCGCACCACTTGTCGCAAGTGCTGCACCAACGAGTGCTGCCAGTAAAACTCTTGGCAGGCGAAGTTGTAAGAAGAGAATCTTTTCTTCATCTTGCAATCCACCACTTAAACCAAAGAGTGTGCGCAAAATTTTCATGAAGTCCAAAGAGATCGGACCGAATGAGACACCAAGTAACAACACAAATGCGAGCAAGATGCCCACAAAGAGCGTTGTCCGCCAGTGCCAGATTCGGTCGATCTCTTGGTTTTTCATTTATGAAACTTTTGCCAATGAAGCGCCGATTAACTTATAGAAATCAACTAGACGTGGTCCCCAACGAGATGGAACGTCCGCTGGTAGATCCACAATCTTTTTGTTCTTTACTGCGCTGATTTGTGACCACCCAGCGCGCTTAGAAACAGAATCTGCCATGACGCCATACTGAGCATCTGCAAGAAAAATTACTTGTGGATCACTCTTAAGTAGATACTCGGCAGATAACTGTGGGTATCCAGAGTTATCGGCACCTGATGCGGTATCAGCAATATTTACAGCGCCAAAGTCCTTATAGACCTTGCCGATAAAAGTATTTGATGTGACTGAGTAATAGGTGTCATCTAATTCGTGAAAAATGCGAATCTTTGAACTCTTCTTTGCTTTAGCCAACACATCTTTAATCGATTTAGCCATTGCAGCATTGAGCTTTACGGCTCCATCTTGCCGATCCGTGACCTGTGCAAGAAGAGTGTTCTCTGCATAAACATCATTGAGTGTTGACGGGGCTTTTTCCATTAACACAGGAATACCCAACTTCAATAACGCATTTCTAATCTGCGGTGCCTTTGTTGAATCAATCGAAAGCAAAACCAAATCAGGCTTTTTAGCCAAGATTGCTTCAACGTTTGGTTCGAATGCACTTATCTCGCTGATTGGTGCACCTGCTGGGTAATTTGAAAGATTATCTACTGCGAGTATTTGCGAACCAGCACCCACTGCATAAAAAATCTCAGTTGCGCTAGGAGATAGCGAAATAATCTTTGTTGGTTTTTTAGCAATCTTTGTGGTGTAACCACCGAACTTAATAGTCAGTGGATACTTTGTTGCTGCCGCATGCGCGGGACTTGCTAGAACTGATGCGAAAACAATTGCAACGATTGCAATTGCAGGCGCACGAAGACGTGCCTTAAACATAAAAAACTCCCTCAATAATTTGAGGGAGGAAAATTGGGCGAAAAAGCAATAACGCTTAGAGGCCCGACCTTCCTCCGAGGTCGGATACTTCGGCGTTCTGCCAGGCGACCTGGCTTAGATCTTTCGATCCTTTACAGTTGCGGGACAGCGCCGGAATTAAACCGGACTTCGCTAGACACAACGCCACTTGTATTTTCAGTTGCCTGATTAACAAGTGAGTGAAAATTAACAGTGAATGAGTTTTAAATCAAGAATGTGGGCCCAGACGGGCTCGAACCGTCGACCCACGGATTAAAAGTCCGTTGCTCTACCGACTGAGCTATAGGCCCCAAATGTTTTCTGCTGTGTACTTGCAGAATCCTAGCCGAAAATTATCGCCCCTTTGACGCTCGCATTAAGCGGTCTCTGATGGCAATTGCAAGCCCGTCACCGCTGGGTTGGATAACTGCAATCGTTGTGAGCCCTTGTGAATCGCCATCTCGAAGTGCTGAGTAAAGAGTGCGTGCATACTCATCTGTGTTTGAAGGTGACGCCAATCGAATTGCACCTTGTGGTGTTGCAACTTCTGATGGTGCAATAAATCCTTGTCCCGCACTTGCTTGCACATCAAGAAGAATTTGAGCATTGGGTGCGTAATGCTTTTCAAGTGAACCACTGACTCGGATATCTGGATTTATATCTTTACTTACTTGCATCCCTGTTGCTTCTTCAATCATCTCTTGAGTAATCGCACCCGGGCGCAGAATCTTTGGCGAATCCCCCGTGCAATCAATGATTGTTGATTCAAGACCCACTTGTGCTGGACCGCCATCAAGGATTAAATCCTGCACAGATAAATAAGTACTGATTTCTTCTCTCACAGCAGCCGCTGTTGTGGGCGAAACATGACCAAACCTATTTGCCGAAGGCGCAGCGATTGCATTCACGCCAATCTTTTTACATTCTTGCAATAACCCCAGTGCCAATGTGTGATCGGGTACGCGAAGTCCAACAGTATTTTGTCCGCCCGTCACAAAGTCTTTTGCATTCTCGCTTCGTTTAAATATCAGCGTCATCGGCCCCGGCCAGAAAGAACGCGCGAGCGCCATTGCATATTCGCTAATTTCTTCTGTCCAGTAACCAATGTCATCAATGGATGCAATATGCAGAATCAATGGGTGATCTTGTGGGCGACCTTTTACTTCGTAAATTCGCGCAACTGCTTTTTCATTACTTGCATCACCGCCGAGTCCATAAACAGTTTCAGTAGGAAAGGCAATCAGGGCACCGTTTTTAAGTGCTTGCGCGTTATCCCCTTGGCTCATCTGTGTATTCTCTCATTATTTTCACAGAGACATAGAAGTACACTTAAGCCTATGAAAACCACACACATGAAGAAATTTGCTGTTCCTGCCATTGCTCTTTCCTTGATCGCAGGCGTTTCACTTGCCCCTGCGTCAATGGCAGCATCACCTACCCGTTCTATCTCAGTTAACGCTGAGGGAACTGTGAAGGTCACACCCGATGCGGTGCGCATGAGTGCAACTGCAACTGTGGTGGAAGCAAGTAATAAGGCAGCGTTGGCTGAAACTGCAAAGACGGCAGCGGCTGTGCGAGCAGCACTTCTTGATAATGGTGTGGCAAAGGCAGATATCGCAACACAATCAATTACTTCTTATCCTGAGTACAGCTACACCCCAGATGGCGGATCAAAACTTATTGGATACCGCGCATCACAATCATTTGTTGTAACAATTATGAACGCAGCAAATGCAGGAGCAGTTGTTGACGCTGTTGTCGCAGCTGGTGGAGATAACTTGCAGGTCAATGGTGTTTCACCATTCGTACTTGATTCAAGCAAAGCATCTCTTTCTGCACGCACTGTCGCAGTTAAAAATGCTCGTGCTAAAGCATTGTCATATGCAAAATTGTTGGGTGTAAAACTTGGACGCGTAATTACTTTGACTGAAAGCAGCGGACCATCTGCATATCCAATAATGGCGATGGCTAAGGATTCTGTTGGTAACACTGTGATTGATCTTGGCCAGCAAGATGTAACGGTCTCAATCTCTGTGCAATGGGCTATTAATTAGCGCATAAATAAAGGCAGTTTGGTCGCACGCTTTACACAAGGTACGATTTGCGAGCCTCAAACGTCCCCATCGTCTAGGGGCCTAGGACATCGCC
>Ga0209191_1002142_pt1 | contig 12458 bp, 22 predicted proteins | sample S_130626_EF_Meta_FD_187320 | JGI IMG/M metagenome (GOLD analysis project Ga0209191, IMG submission 187320) | Freshwater microbial communities from Lake Simoncouche, Canada to study carbon cycling - S_130626_EF_MetaG (SPAdes) (version 2) | ecosystem: Environmental > Aquatic > Freshwater > Lake ... | reverse complement strand
ATTATTAGATTTAACACATTATATAATCATATTAGAAAGTGGTTTAAATTACCATATCATTCATTGGCAAATGAAATAAAACAAAGTGTTAAAGGGGCAATAAACTTTGTATCCAACTTTGAAGATAATGCAAGAGCGTTGACAAAACAAAAAGGATATGATGTAACAGTTTGTGGGCATATTCACCAACCTAAACTAACAAATGACTATATGAACTCAGGAGATTTTTGTGAGAATTCAACTTGTTTGGTTGAAGATTTTGGTGGCAAATGGTCTATTATGACTATTTAGTAATATATGAAAGTTATCATCACAGAATCAAAATTAGATGAAGTAATTTACAATTACATTGATGAATTATTTGCTGCGGAAAATGGTAGTACTGAAATTCATAAGTTAGAATCTATTAATAATGAGGAGGGTGGAAACATTGAAAACGCTTATGATATTGTGAATGATGATTATTATGATGATGACAATGATGGTGACTATCTTTTTTCTTGGTCGGGAAAAGAATATTATGAGAACCACCCACACCAAAGTTTTGGAGCAAGACTTGTAGATGAAGCTCCGATTGTTGAGATAAATGATGGTGATAAAGTTAGAAACCTTGACTCTTATTTTGGTAACTTGTGGAGACCTGTCTTTGTTAAATGGTTTCAAGATAAGGTTAACCTGCCAATTAAAACATTATACCCTCAGAGCTAATGAAATACATAATTAAAGAATCAAGATTAAATGACATCATTGAAAAATACCTAAGTTCTGAATTGGGTGACCTGAAATTAGTTAAGAAAGATGAAGATACTGATTGGTATGCTAATGCATCAGGTAATCCACTAGTGATTATCAATCACGGAACCTTCAAAGGTCTTTTAGTGTTGAGGAGAGATATTTACGATAACTTGGAAAAAATGTTTGGGTTAGATACAACCGATACCATCCAAGCTCATTTAAGAAAATACTTTTATACAAAGTGGGGAATAGATGTTGATATAATTTATACTTTTGAACCTGGTAATGAATACATGGTTGATTAAGACATGTTCTTCAACACCGCTTCCAACACACCAATAGAATCTTTATCCTGTTTGGTTTTACTCTGTTTGTCTTTAAGATACTTTAACGATTCCATCAACTCTTCTTTTTTGGTTGATGGTTTTTTAATTTCAACAAGTCGTTTTGTTGTTGTTCCTATGATTGACTCAGATGGTTTTTTAGGTTCATCTTTTGGCGTAGAAAACAATGTATTATAAATCTTAATTGCCTCATCCGTATTACGAATGAAGAGACGAATTATCAAGAATATGAATAATTTTTTCATACCACAAAGATACGAAAAAGGATTTAAATTTCAGTATCGGAAATGAAAGATACGATTAAGTTTTTTGACGTGACACCCAACTCAGGGCATATACCTCTAACTATTTCGGTGGATTCATTGGAAAACGAATTTACAATAGTAACACGAAGAGGACCGTTATTCTCAAGTTGAGAAAAGAAACTTTCCTTAATAAAGATATCCAACTCATAATGAGGTATTGGCACGTCAACAGTTGGCTCAGATTCAACCAACTTTTTTATTTTAACAACGTATGGAAATTCCTTCTTAAGGGACTTCTCAATTAATTCTATATTGCAATTCATATTTCTATTTTGATAAGTATAATCAAAATATTTTATAAAGACAAAGGTATTTATAAATAATGAACTTACAAGAGAACATACAGAGAATTAGAGAGATGATGGGACTTATCATTGAAGAAAAAGAAATAGAGAAATCATACTCTAAAGTTATTTTTAGAAAAGATGGGGACAAAGATATTGGTGCGTGTATTGGTATTGCCCACGGAGGTGAAATTTATTTACCACAAATAATTTTAGATAGAATTAAAAATATAGATAATTTACATTTTATTGCTGAAGGTAATGCGGCAAAAAATCCTGAAAAGGAGCCAGGTATGATGAAATTTATTAACAAAAACTTTCCTGGATATGGAATAGAAAAAAAATCGTGGGACGAAATTACCGAAGATGGAAATAAAGGTGTTGGAAATCCTGATTTTAATGTTGTATATACTTTTATGCAACATGCATATAATAACTACATAGATTATTATTCTTATTCTGGAGGAACCATGTTGGATGCGATGGCTCAAACTACAAGACCATCATTTCCACCAAACTCACCATCAGACCCAAATGAAAGAAAAGAATGGTTAACATTTCATATGAAAAAGGCGGGATTTTTAGATGAATTAAAACAACCGTATAATAAAGAAAAGTTATTCAAATTATTAACCGAAATGGAAGAGTCGGTATATCCTAAAGGTCAACAGGTACCTAACAAAGATACATATTTTGGAAAAATGCAACAATTTATAGAGGATGAAAGAAACCAAACAATTTATGATTTAATGGGAAATGGGGGAGTTTCAATTGCGGGAGAAGGACATGTTGATGAACTAAAACAACAATTCCCTGAATTAGAATTTATTAAATAATGAACTTACAAGAAAACATACATAGAATCAAACAGGTAATGGGAGTCATCAATGAATCCCAATATAGTAATAATTTGAAAAGAAGAGTTCATATCCTTGATTCTTTAATTGATAACTTACTACCAAACATGTACCCTTGTGATTATAATGACGAGGATGACTTTTTTACTAGTGTTTATCATGAACTACATCATTTAATTGAAGATGAGCAGTATGGTTTAGAAAATCTTGATAGGAGAGACATGATTGAATACATATATCAAAATAGACAAGACGAAATTCGTGAATATTATAGAGAAAGATGTAATAATGAGGACATTCAAGAAAATGTTGAAGATAAATCAAAAAAAGATTTATCGTCATTAATTAAACAATCATTAGAGCCAATGATGGAAAGGGAGAACAATATTATATGTGATATTGAAATAACCGCACCATGGAATAGAGAAAGTTATTACAATGTTTCATATAAAGTTGACTTATTAGTGATAGGTGGACCAAATTCAAAGTATTGGCCTGTAACACAAGCCGTTCGTAAGAAATACGATAAAATTATTGATGAGGTATGGGATACAATCTATAGTTATTTTGGTCAGGCGGTTGATGTTAATATAGAAACAACCAACCAATGTAATAAAGAATCAAAAGAAGAGGAAAGCGAAGGTGTTGGAGCATATGCGGCACCTGCATTTGAAATGAAGCCCGACCACGTACACTTCAAACATTTATACAACGAACAAGCCGAATCAAAAAAGGATGCACTCAAGTCCATGTTACAACAATCAGGGATAGAGGTTACATCTAAACTAATGGGTGGAATAGATAATTTAATAAACGTTCTTTATGATGGTGATGTTATGAAGTTCAGTGAAGATACTCACACTCCACTTGCTTATATGTCAGTTGATGAAATGAATTTATATTTACACTCCGCTTTAGTTGATAAACTTGGATTAGAAAACGCTAATTTCTTTTCAAGAGAAAAAACCTTAGGTAAATTTAGATTTGGCTCCAAGAATTCGCATTTATATGCATTCACAGCTAACTTAATACCAGCAAGACTTCATGACCAACCATATTACAGAGTTGTTGGTACAAGTGGTGATTCAGGATTTGGTTATGGTTTTATTAATAAAAGAAATACATTAGGTAAAAGATACAGACAACAAATCTTCAAACAGATTATAGACAAATATAATTTGGAACCGTACCTGAAATTAAAATCATTCTATTAAGATACTATGAACTTACAAGAGAACATACATAGAATCAAAGAAGTAATGGGTGTCATTAATGAGACCTCATATGGTAATGATTTTAAAAGAAGAGTTCATAACCTTGATAAGTTAATTGACAACTTACTACCAAATACTTACCCTTGTGATTATAATGACGAGGATGATTTCTTTACAGGTTTTCACGAAGAACTTTATTGGTTAGTTAAAAATGAAGAGTATGAGTTGGACACTGTAGATTTAGGTGATATTATTGATTACATATATCAACACAAACAAGAAGAAATTCGTGAATACTACCGAGAACGTTGTGGAAACGAAGAAGAGGAAACTGAGCCCAAATAAGATAATGTGTTATATTATACACAAAACCATACAAATTGTCCGTTATATAACACATTATGGTCGTATTAAAATTAGTATTTGGTGTCGTACAAAAATTATAATCTGTTGTTTTAATTGATTAAAATAATACTTTGGTTATTATTTTAATCATGAATGATTTAATTTTTATTTCAGCTTATTGCCCAACTGAAGAACAAGAGAAAGTTTTGGAAAAGTGTGTTGATTCAGTATTAAAATGCGGAAAACATATTGTATTAATTTCTCATTCTCATATACCAATTCACATTCAAAAAAAATGTCAGTATTATGTTTACGATTATAATAATGATATTAGTGATGATTATAATTTGATGGGTCACTACACTTTTAACTTTCCTGATAATAAAAAAATACATTCTAGATTCTTTGTTAAAAATTTTTATGGTTTTGCGATTTATAGAATGTTTTCAATTGCTTGTCAAATTGCTATAAACTTTGGGTATAAGAATCTTCACCACATAGAATATGATTGTGAATTGTTAGATACTAATTTAATTCACGAAAATATTGAGTCCCTTAAAGAATATGATTCGGTGATTTGTACTGATACTGGAGATGAGAGTGGGTGGTTATTTGGTGCATTTAAATCATTTAAAGTAAGTTCGTTACCTGATAAATTTAAAAATTACGATAGAAATTTTATTGAGTCGGAGATGAAAAATGTAACTCCTACACATTTAGAATATTTAACAAAAAAATTATTCATCAATTCAGGTAAGCCTTTATTTAAAAATGAACCAACAAGTGATAAATTAAAAAAAACCACTATAGATGAACATAGAGGTTTACATCATACGTTGTATTATAATCCTGAAGATAAAACCTTAAACATTTATTATAGGTCAGTTAAAAATTCATCTGAAGAAATTGTGGTTATTGTTAATAAAACAACAATTGTTAATATACAAACTGAGCCTTATCATTGGCACATAAGACCTTTGGGTGTTTTTGATGAGATTAATCATGTAAGAGTATATGATTCACAAAAAGTTATTTATGACAAAACCTTTGATAGTGAGTTTAGAGAAGTATTCAAAATAAAATCGTATATCCGTGATGAAAAAGATTATTAATTTTACACCAACAGGAACACAAACCACTAGGGACAATTCGTTAGCTCCTCTGACTCCAAATGAAATTATAGAGTCGGTGCATGAGGCCAATGAAGTGGGGATTTCCATTGTACATTTACATGCGAAAGATGAGGTAACACTAAAGAATACTTACAAGAAAGAAGTATATCAAAAGATTATAGAAGGGATTAAAAAACATTGTCCTAAGTTATTAGTTTGTGTTTCATTAACAGGGAGAAACTTTCCTGAATTAGAGAAAAGAGCTGAGGTGTTACAATTATATCCTGATATGGGTTCGTTAACCATGTCATCATTAAACTTTCCATCAGGGGCTTCAATCAATCAACCTGAGATAATATTATCTTTAATCAAGGAGATGGATAAGTACGGAGTACAACCTGAGATAGAATGTTTTGATACAGGAATGTTAAACTATACAAATTACATTATTTCAAAGAACATATTAACGCCACCATACCACATCAACATCATATTGGGAAACATGTATAATGGTCAATGTGATTTGGGAACCTTATCAACAATCAAACATAATCTACCGTCAAATTCATTTACCTGTTTGGGTGGAATAGGTTTACAACAACTAAAGAGTACCGTATATGGACTATTAGAGTTTGATGGTATACGTATTGGGTTGGAGGATAACCTATATTACAAAGATAAGGAAAAGACCACAAACATTGAACTATTAAAAAGAGCTCACAGGTTAATGGATGAATTAAATATGGAGCATTACACATCAACAGAATTAAGAGAAAAAGGATATGGCAACAAAATTACTAATATTAGGTAAAGGGGATAACATCATAACAATGATATTGGATAACTTGTATTCACATAATACAAAACAACCTGATATTCACATATACAATAATTTGAATCTACCAATACTAAACACATTCGAGCACGATAAATTTAATATTGAAGTGTTAGACACAGTTAATATGGGTGATTATGACCTGATGACTCTTGGTGTATATCAACCATCACATAAGAAAAAAATCATTGAAACATTAAATCCTGATATTAATAAATTCATGAGTATAATACACGATGGTTTAGATATCTCCTATATGAGTAAACTTGGTCGAGGAATTCTCATCAATTCAAAGGTATCAATTGCTGCACATACAACCATAGGTGACTTTGTATCAATCAACAGGCATGTTTCCATTGGTCATCACACAAATATCGGTGACTATTGTTCCATCAACCCAGGAGTTAACATTGCGGGTAATGTAACCATAGGAGAAGGAACTACAATAGGAATGGGAACAAACATCTTACATACGGTAAAGATAGGTAAGAATTCCATTATCGGAGCTGGTTCAGTTGTAACAAAAGACATTCCTGATAACGTGGTGGCATACGGTTCACCTTGTAAAGTAATAAGAGAAAACTAATCAGGTATATTATCAAAAATGGTAACCTTATCTACATCAGGATAAAATAAGAATCTAATGTTATCGGGGTTACAATCAGTGATAATAGATTTAACCAAAGACCCACATTGTTTTAACATAAGAGCTTGTAATTTCTTTTCAACTCGGTCATCCATAAGTTCACAAAAATGGAGCGGGGAAACATAAATATTAATCCTTAACACATCTCCTTTTTTACCTGAACCACTTGTACTATAATTATTTTCAGGAATAAATGTGTATGGGTTATATATTTCACTACCAGCATAAACACTCTCCACTTCAGTTATGAATGGATACATCTTCTTAAGATACTTGTTCAATATGTTTAGTTCGGCACTCATTAATATTCTTCATACACATGAAAAACTTTAACAGGTTCAACAAAAGACATGTCAAAATTATCACGTTTATATTTAAGTTCTTCAAGTTCCTCACGAGTATGGAATGGAGCAAAGGCAGGTCTTTCTCTAAACGAAAGATTATCACGGTCATCCCATTTATCAAGTTCCTTTTCAATCTCAGGTATTTTATGAATAAGAGTTGTATACTCAAGCCACTTATCATAATCCTTAACGGTAGGAACAAACATAACATCACCGTAGTTATCCAATTTAGATAGGTCGGGGTTATTAGAATACACATCAACGATTCCATCATCACCACAGTACTCATTACATAACTCCTGAAGACTATAAGAGTTATAGATATAGTTCTCCTTCCAATTACGACCATAGGAGCGAACATTACAGATATAAAAATAACCGTCTTTATAATTTTGGATACGGACATTAATCTCGTCACGCATCTCCACAAGTGTCTGTATAGTGTGTTCCTCTTTTGTCATAGTGAGGCAAATATAAATAAAATATTGAAAATAAAATATAAATTTACTATCTTTGTAGAAAATATAGAGATGAGACAGTATACAGTTGCGCAGAGAAGATTTTATATATGGAAATTAGAACTATGGTGGATTGCGTTTGATTCACCACAATTTTATCCTGACGGAAGAAAACAATTAAAAGGAAATTGGTTTTGGAGAACTTAAAATAAACTTTAATTAATATGGAAAAAGAAACTACACTTTACAACCCGCAAGATTTGAGATTAAAATCCGATGGATATGGTGAATTCCCTGATGGATATACATTAACCGATGAAGGTATGAATAAATTAGAGAAGGTTATAGAAAACCGTACAGGTAAGAAATATACTGAAACGGATGTTATGAATGCCTTACACAGCGTGGAATTAAAAGACAATAAAAACTATTCCAAAATATATGAAGGTATGAAAGAATGGTTTGAACAATCTAAAAACAAATAACCATGAGCCACCAATCATCAAACCAATCACGGTCAAAGAACGGAAATGATTTCGAGTCATACTTCACCCAATTAACGGGGATAAAGAAGATGAAGAAGAAAGATAAGCCGAAGTTTACAAACACGCACGGATTAGAACAACTAATTGATTTTGATTTCAGCACGGAAATCAATGGAACAAAAGTATACATAGATGTTACTACAACATACAGAAGTGACAGACAAAAACAAAAGGCATACAACGCCTTGATGATGAAGACCAAATTAAATATGGACTGCAAGTTCTATATGGTTATCAAGTCGTTAACGGAGAATGGAAAACAAAAGACCGTAAACTTATTAGAGGGAATGGATGAGGTTATGGAGATAAATGAATTTATTAATATGATTAATTAGATGAAACCAATATACAGAATAGTTAAACACACAAAATATAAGAAGTGTGATATAAACAAATCTTATTACACCGTGGAAAAACGTGAGAAGTTTTTATGGCTTAAATGGTGGTCACCCATTTCAGAGACGGAATGTGGAGGCGAGGATTGCAGCAAAACAATAATAATATTCAACACAGAATCAGATGCATTGCAAGCCATAAAGAAGTTAGAGAACGGAAACATTGTGGACGGGTGGGTAAAAGAAGTATCAACAGTAATAGATTTCAATAAGAAATGAAAGGACAATATGTAATCATAGACCTTAGAAACATGGACTTCATGAAGGATAAGGACGGGAATATAAACTATTACGACACGGAAGACGAAGCATGTACGGTATGTGGTATGTACGAGTTTGAAAACGCGTGGGTAATGAAATTAATATATAATCATATAGAACGTGGGTAAACAAATTAAATTTAAAGATGTTTTCGGTAAAGAGAAAAAAAAGATTTTAAAAGAGTTTATAGATAATTATAAGTTTATGAAGAATCAAATATCAGATAGAATTACATTAGAACAGTATAAGACATTAGAAGACAACGGCGTGTATATTCATTACGTACACGAACATTATACAGATGGGGTTAACTTAAACTTCTCAATAGAGTTCAAAAAACATAATACTCAAACAGGATGGTATAATGATAACCATGAGTTCGGTGATGTATATGATACAATGAATAAATCAGTACTACTATCTCTATGGTATTTAGAAGACCCAAAGAGAATAGACTTAATAGATTCAGGTTATCATAGTGAAGAGTATAGAAAATACGTAGGTGAATTAGCAGATATGATTAGTACTATGAATAAATAACCCAATCCATTCACTCACTACATAAGGAGACCAAACAAGGTCTCCTTTTTCGTTCATTCATGTATTGTCTTATTTATCGTAACGGCCATTACGGTAATCTACATGACGGTAAATTATAATGATTTTACCGTTTACTATAAATCTAACGGTAAATATGGATATAAAACAGTACGTGCTTTAGTATTAAAGACTTTATTTACAATGTATAACAAAGGGTCGCCCCAAACATTAATATCATTAAATAAATCATTAAGCCTTTCGTACATATCTTCACTTATTATAATGGTATCAAACTCTTGGCTATGTATGTCAGGACTATTATAACAAGGCTCAGGTAAATCATCTGTAAGGTCTTCGGGGTAATCACCATCATCATCATATAGTTTACTATTAACTAACTTAAATAGATAATCATCATATTCACTTTCAGGTAGAACAAATCCTATAGCGTATGGGTCACAACAAACACCCATACCACAATTAAAGTTAGCCCAATCGTAACTACAATTATCAAATCCTTTAAAAGACATAGTAAGATATCTATGGATAACTTTAGCAAGTTTAGATTCTGTAATAGTTACTTTCATATAGAATAAATATAAGAGTATATGGTTAATGGTAATGTGAAACTAATTCACTCACTCCATGGGTGTCTACTTCGTGACACCATTTCATTCGTTCATTCCTTTCACATTCCCGTACGGTAATATTCCTTAATAGTACAACCATATTTCCACATATATTACTGTTCGGTAATATTCCCCCACCTTATAAGTTGTCCCCACCTAAATGACAAGACATATGGAATGTGATGTAGTGGATTATATGAGATTACATATAAGATAAGACCTTCGGTAAGAATTATATGTAATAAGATATAATCCACATAGTGTGGGGAATGAGATGGACTCGTAAGATAAGACCTTCGGTCTATGTTTATGTGAGTCCATTAGTCTCCCACATTTCTCCACATATTAGTTGTCTTTACTACGAAGGGACTGTAATGGTCACCTCGTTGGGGGTTAAATAACGTATCGGTTCCCTCGTTGAAGGGGGTAAAAGTGGTCTTCTAACACTCGTAAACTCGTTTCCCCGCGTTCTACACTTACTATTCCTTTTTTAGCTGGAAAATAGACATAGTAAAAAACTGGTCCTGTAGGGGTCGTCAGGGGGAAAAAAGTGGTCTTAATACTATCGTAACAAAGGAAATGGTGGTAGAATGTGGGGGAAAGTGTTATTACTAATATGGCCCAAAAGTGGTCGAGGGGATTATCCCCATCGTAACGAGTCCCCTGACATTTTGACAAATCCAAATTTTTACCCCTAAAGTTATCAACAATTTATATTTTTTTTATCCACTGACATACTGTCATGGTCATTTCCCCAATGTTAATAACTTTATTTTTATGTGTTCCCTAACTATACTTATTAACATGAATATAACTGTGGACACATTGTCATATCAGATGACGGTAATAGAGGATGGGAGAATACGATTAGACGTTTCTCTAAATAATGAAATCAACTTAGGGTCATTATATTTTGAGCGAGCGAAGGTGGGGTTTGCAAGGAAACCTGTCTCAATGAATGGATGGGCATGTGTGGATGCAAAGATAGAGGGGTTATATGTCCATGGTGGTGAACACATAACCCCAAAGGATATTGTAAGGAAATGTCAGGACCTCATCAAAGAGAACGGTTACTAAAGTAACCATCCCCTGACGTGGCGGGGTATTAATCCTTCTTAGTAAACATACGGTATATCCATACAAGGACATACCCCAAAAATAGGTAACCTAATAACTTTCTCATTAGAGTTTCTCTTTAATAAGTTTCTTAATATCTTCCAACGAGGTGATTTCATTCTCACCCATCATGTCTTTAATGGAGTTAAAAATCCACAAGACAGCATAACCGATAACAACGGCTTTAATAAATTTTTTCATATCCCAAATATTTTCTACGAAGATACAAACATTATTTCATTCTGCCAAATGGGCGGGGAAATATTTTTTAATCCCTTATAAAAAAAATATAAGGCAGGCTGGAGTCTACCCTCTGCGGTTGACAAACCGAACCCTTTGCTAATGGTCCCCGCCATTAAAACAACAATACAAAGGTATGGAAATGTTTTGACATCCCCAAACAAAGTTCAGAGTATTTATCATTAAAGTTATTAACATTATGACCGAACAAGAACTGAATGACAACTATGAGTTTAAGGTAACCAAGAGAGCTCTACTTAGAGAGTACCCTTTCATTAAGAAAGTCTTCATTAAACACCCTGATGAGATTGACAAGTATAACTCCATGATATTCTTTGACGTTGTTATTGACCCCTACATTCTTGGTAATATGTTCGGGGTTAAGATATGTAATGTTGTTGAACGTTACCTTAGACAAGGTGACACCTATTGGTCCCCATACTTATCATCATACTTTGCTGACCGTGAGAATACCTATGACATTAAAAAAGAAATAGACAATCTTATTTTGGGGATACACAACAGTACGGCCATTCCCCCTGAACTTAAGTTGGGTAAGAATTTGGACATCGGGTCTTGGTATGCTGACCCCGACTCAGTTCCACAGTTACCTAACTAACTTACTAACAAGTAACTTACCACTTGGTAAGTTGTATAAGTTATTAACAATACAAACAACTTATTAACATGACAACATGACCGAGGGGTGGGGATAAAAAAAGTTATCCACATCCCCCTGTATGGCCCCCCTTTGGCACGGGGTGGGGCCCCCCTCCCCTGGGGTATCCCCCCTTATATACTGTCAGAATGTCATATATGGGGTATAATCCCTTAAATAACGGTTTTAAAATTTTTGGGAAAAAAATGTCCTAATTTGGAATTGGTTTATTATCTTTGTATTATGGAGGTAAGTAACTGTTATGTTTGTAAAACGAAGAAAGACGTAAGTGAATTTTATGCGGACCCGTCACGGTCAAGGGGGATTACCTCTAAGTGTAAAAAATGTACTAATATCGCTAGTCGAGAAAGAAAAAAACGTAAAATGAAAACTGACAATGAGTATAGAAAGTCAGACAATAAAAAAAGAGAGGGGAGAAGAGTTCTTAGAGAAGGTAGGGACCCTGTGTTTAAACTTAAGAGAAAAATGAGAAATGCTCTAAGACATTCATTTAAAAGAAAAGGTTATTCTAAAGATACTCAAAGTCAAAAAATACTTGGGGGAGATTGGAATGTTGTTAAAGAACATTTTGAAT
>Ga0209191_1002141_pt1 | contig 12458 bp, 17 predicted proteins | sample S_130626_EF_Meta_FD_187320 | JGI IMG/M metagenome (GOLD analysis project Ga0209191, IMG submission 187320) | Freshwater microbial communities from Lake Simoncouche, Canada to study carbon cycling - S_130626_EF_MetaG (SPAdes) (version 2) | ecosystem: Environmental > Aquatic > Freshwater > Lake ... | reverse complement strand
CAAGGCAATCTCTCTCCAAGAGCAGCCTCAGTCATTCCGGAGAACCCTTTTGTAACCGAAACTAACCCAACCATTAACTGATGACTACAAAAGCAAGCCCAGCCAAGAGAGGGGCAAGAAAAAAACCCCTATTAGGCGCGGTAAAACCACGTGTTCACACTCCGTTTATCAAAGGCGATAGTCGTGTGCAAGAAGTCGCTGATCTAGCGGAGAAAATTGGGATGCCGTTGCTGGATTGGCAACATTTGGTGCTAGAGGACATGCTTCGGATTGACTCAGCTGGAGAATTCAAGCGAAAGACCATAGGACTGCTGATTGCACGTCAGAATGGCAAAACACACGTTGCACGTATGCTTATTCTTGCCCATTTGTTCTTATGGGACTCAAAGATGGTTATTGGTATGTCATCCAACCGGAATATGGCCTTAGATACCTTTAGGCAAGTTGCCAACGCAATTATGGATAATGACTTCTTAAAAGACCAAATTAAACAGATCCGCTATGCAAACGGCCAAGAATCTATAACCACACTTAAAGGCAATCGCTATCAGATAGTTGCTGCAACAAGAGACGGCAGCCGTGGACTTACTGCCAACTTCTTATTTATCGATGAGCTGCGTGAAATATCTGAGGAAGGATGGAAAGCGGCCAGACCAACAACTCGCGCTACTGGTGGGCAGACTTTAGTTTGCTCAAACGCTGGTGATGCTTATTCAGTTGTGCTGAATGACTTGCGAGAACGTGCTTTGTCATATCCATCACCTACACTTGGCTGGTATGAGTATTCTGCTCCGGCGCATTGCAAAGTTGACGATCGCAATGCTTGGGCTATGGCTAACCCTTCTCTCGGCAAACTTATCGATGAGGAGACGTTGGAAGAAGCAGTAGCAACAAACCCAATCAACAACACAAGAACCGAAATGCTTTGTCAATGGGTAGATAGCATGACATCCCCATTTACAACTCAAATGGTTACAGATACATCCGACTCAAATCTACAAATTACTCCGGGCGGCAATATCGTATTTGCCATAGATGTATCTCCATCAAAGCGATCTGGTGCTTTACTGGCTGGCAAATTAAATCAAGCCACAGGAAAAATAGAACTGGGACTTATGCAGCTCTGGACTAGCGATGTCGCTATTGATGATCTAAAAATGGCAGCAGATGTCCATGTATGGGCGCAAAAGTTTAGGCCACGTGTAATTATGTATGACAAATACGCCACAGCTTCTATTGCTCAAAGGTTATTGCAATCAGGGCAAAAAATGGAAGATTGCTCAGGCCAATCCTTCTACCAAGCATGCGGTGAAATACTAGATGCGTTTGTCAATGTCCGTTTAGTCCACTCTGGTCAGAAAGAACTAACTGAGTCATGGTTCTCCGTAGGTGCAAAGACAAATGATGCTGGATGGCGCATAGTCCGGAGAAAATCTGCTGGCGATGTAACTAGCGCAATCTGTTCAGCCATGATTGTGCATTACTTGACACGCCCACAATCGACTCCACAAATTTTTGTATAACGTCTTAATATGTGAGATAATACTTGCTAAATAGGGTAGGATTGGTGTATGGGTTTATTCTCTCGCTTTAGCAGACCAGCAATTATTGAAGCGCAGTATGCACCACCGGTAATGGCCGATACTTACCAATACCAAATCCCTTACAACTTATTATCTATTGACCGCATCTCTGCAATGTCAATACCAGCTGTTAATCGCTGTCGTAACCTAATTGCTAACACAATCGCTGCAATGGAATTGTGCTTAGAATTAAAGCGCACAGATGAGGAATTGCCAAAACTACCGTGGATGGATCAACCATCATCAAATCAACCTTATGCAGTAACAATGGCATACACAGTTGATTCACTTATATTCTTTGGCGTTGCTTATTGGGAAATTACAGAAGTTTATGCAGACAATGGTTATCCTGCTCGTTTCAACTGGGTTGCAAACTCTCGCGTAACTCCTAAATACAATAAATCAAATACATTTATTGAAAGTTATTCAGTCGATGGCTCAGTTCGCCCAATGTCCGGTCTCGGATCACTTGTAACATTCCAAAGCATGACTGACGGACTTTTGCAAGTGGGCGCACGGACTTTAACTGCTGCACTTGATCTAGATAAAGCAGCCAGCGTAGCCGCTGCAACTCCAATGCCTTCCGGCGTTCTTAAAAATACTGGCGCAGACTTAGGCGAGAACGAAGTTCAAGGTTTACTAGCTGCATGGCGCAATGCACGTAATAATCGCTCAACTGCTTACTTAACAAGCACACTAGAATTTCAACCAGCATCATTCTCACCTAAAGACATGATGCTAAACGAAGCAAAGCAATACATGGCAACGGAAATTGCTCGTTTAATGAACGTGCCTGCATATTACATATCAGCAGACATGAACAACAGCATGACTTATGCAAACGTGCAAGATGAACGCCGCCAGTTTGTATCTCTATCTTTGCAACCGTTTATCTCAGCAATCGAAGCGCGTTTATCTATGAATGATATTACGCCTTCTACTCAATACATTTCTTTCGATTTAGATTCTGGGTTTTTACGTGCTAACCCACTAGAACGCCTAGCAGTAATTGAAAAGATGCTTACCCTTGGACTTATTACAGTTCAAGATGCAATGGCAATGGAAAACCTTTCACCGAATGGGAGCGCAAGTGCAATTAACGTTCAGTAGCGATATTGAGTGCGATCAAGGCCGCAGACTAATCTCCGGCAAGATTGTGCCTTACGATGGCGAAATAGGCCAGACATCAATTGGCAAAGTTGTATTCCAACATGGAAGCATACAACTGCCGGAAGCAGGTAAGTCAAAGCTGTTGCTTGAACATGATGCAAAAAAACCTATCGGCAAAGCCGTATCTTTCAATGAAACAGCAGACGGCGTTTACGCAACATTCAAAGTCTCCAACACTAGCCGCGGAACAGACTCACTAATCGAAGCATCAGACGGCCTTCGTTCAGGGCTTAGTGTTGGAGTCGAAGTTTTAGCATCAGAGCCACGCGGCGGCGTTCTCTATGTCCAATCAGCAAGACTGTTTGAAACAAGTCTTGTGCAAGCAGCTGCGTTCGATTCAGCAGCAGTAACTAGCGTTGCAGCATCAGCGGCAGAAACCGTAGATGAAGCACTAACCGAAATAACCCAACCAGAAAGTGAGGCCATCTTGGATACTCCAGATGCCGTAACACCTGAGGCTGTTGTAGAAACCCCTGCGGTTGAAGCCTCACGCCCAACAGTAACAGCAGCGTTTTACGCTGAACCACGTCTTGAGTTCACAAAGGAAAAATTCCTAGAGAACACAGTTCGCGCACAATTAGGTGATGACGATGCACGTCAATACATTCGTGCAGCAGCATCAACATCAAACAACGCTGGTCTTGTTCCAACACGTCAGCTAACAGAAGTTATCAACCCACTTGCAAATGCTGATCGTCCGTTTATTTCAGCTATCAGTTCAGGAGTTTTGCCTGATGCAGGGATGACTTTTCAGATTCCTAAAATTACACAAGTTCCAACAGTTGCAGTAACAGCAGAAGCAGGAACTCCAAGCAATACCGATTTAACTGATTCATATCTTTCAGTTACAGTTCAGAAGTTTGCTGGACAACAGACATTTTCTGTTGAAATCCTTGATCGCTCAAGCCCAGCGTTCTTTGCTGAACTTGTTAAGAACATGGAATATGCATACGCAAAGGCAACAGATGCACGCGTTGCAACAGTAGTTCTTGCAGCAGCGACAGACGGTGGAAACCGCACAATGTCATCAGCAAACCTTCTTGACTTCGTAGCAGATGCCGCAGCTGACATCTACACAAACACTTTAGGTTTTGCACAAAACATCATAGTTTCGCCAACACAATGGGGCGCAATCATGGGTCTCCTTGATTCAACAAACCGCGCAATCTACACAGCAGTAAATCCAATGAACGCTGGCGGTAACGCATCACCAGTTTCACTACGCGGTAACATCAACGGTCTAAACCTTTACGTAGATCGTAACCTATCAGGAACAGGCGATGACTCAATCGTTATTGTTAACCCAGATTCTTACACATGGTATGAATCACCACAATTCAAACTAGAAGCAGCAGTAATTGCTTCCGGTCAAATCAACGTTGCCTACTACGGCTACGGCGCAATCGCAACTAAGGTTGCAGCAGGCGCATACAAGTGGATGGTTGCATAACCCACACTTAGCAATAGTGTTGAAGGGGCTTTGTAGCCCTTAGCCCCTTCAATTTTAATTAGAGAGGAAATTATGGCAGCCACTTACGTTACAAATGCAGAACTGCGCACAGTTCTAGGTATTGGCACTCTCTATGCAGATTCAGTAGTTGAGGAAGTCTGCCAAGCGGCTGAGAACATCATCAAAAGCCATTTATGGTTTAACAACTATTACGCAGCTGCGCGAAGCCTGACAAGCAATGTAGCCACACTTTATTTCCAACAACCTCATGGCATGTATGTCGGCCAGAGCGTTGTGATTACAAATGCCGGATCACCATTCAACGGCACAAAGACAATTACTGAGATTAACGGCGCAACACAAGTCTCAGCCTTGAATTACCAAAACTATTCTTTGACCGCCTACAACTATTCAATTAGTTACGCAGCAACAGGTTCAGATCAAGTCAAGAACCCAATCCAACCGTTTGCAACAGTAGCGGCTGGAACTAACATAGACTTTGCAACAATTCCGGAGATTAGAGAAGCAGCCACCCTAATTGCTGTGGACATCTATCAATCAAGACAACTTTCAAATGCTGGTGGCGTATCACCAGATGGCTTTACTCCTTCACCTTATCGTATGGGCAACACACTACTTGCTAGAGTTCGTGGTTTGATTGCGAATTATCTAAATCCTAATGGGCTAGTCGGATGACAGTTGCCGTCACAACTCTCCGTTCTACCATAGCGCAGGCTTTAGATAATCCAACGGTATGGCAGGTATTTGCATTTCCACCTGCCAGTCCGTTGGCCTGCAGCGTAGTTGTAGAACCTGATGATCCATACATTACGCCAAGTAACAACCAACACATAACTGTTGCACCTTTGGCTAACTTTAGACTAAAACTTTATTTACCTTTATTAGACAATCAAGGCTCACTAGAAAATATAGAAACATTTGCTGTTGCGGTGTTTAATAAACTAGCTGACTCATCGCTAAACTATAACATTGGCTCTGTGTCTGGGGTATCTGTTGATACAACTGCTGGAGACCTTCTTAGCGCGGAAATCCGCCTGAGTATCTTAACGAGTTGGAGTTAATATGACCAATAATCTAACACCTGAGGATTTGGCTTTTCTTAAAAAGATTGGTCAAATCGAATCCACCCCAAAGGCACCAGCCAAGAAAGACGAGGAATAAACAATGGCAATTTTCTTAAACAACAAAGTTGGTTTTAAGATTGCAACTGTTGATCTATCAGATCACGTAACTGCATTTTCTTTAGCAAGACAAGCAGACCAACTAGAAGTTACTGCTATGGGAGACACAGCCCACAAGTTCGTTACCGGACTTTCAGCTGACACCATTACAGTATCATTCTTGAACGACACAGCAGCATCATCAGTTCTTGCAACCCTACAAACTGCATACGGCACAACCGTAGCGTTTTCAGCAATTCAAGATAAGTCATCAGCAGTATCAGCAACAAACAAACTTTACACAGGCACAATTCTTGTTGATAACCTAACCGACATCAACGGCGCAGTGGCTGATGAAGCAACATTTGATATAACCTTTACTTGCAACAGCAAAACTGATCTAGCAAGCTCAGGAACATTCTAAACAACTAAAAGAAAAGGGCTAAAATGGCACAGTTAAGAATAATAAGGGTGGATGGTAGCGATACTACTCACCAAATCACACCAGCAATAGAGTTCGCATTTGAAGCATACGCAAAGAAAGGCTTACACAAAGCCTTCCGTGAGGATGAGAAGCAGACCGATGTTTATTGGCTTGCTTGGGAATGTATCCGCAGATCGGGAGAAACTGTTAAGCCTTTTGGCGCAGATTTCTTAGATACGCTTGTGCGTGTGGAAGTTCTTGATGACATCCCTTTGGACTGACTAGGGATACTCTTCATTACCTCATCGCAAGAATGAGTTTGGAAACGGGTATCCCTGCACAATCCTTTATAGATATGGATGTGCGAATGTTCAAAACTTATTTAATGGCTATGAAAGACAGGGCAAAGGAGATGAATAATGCCAACGGAACTAAGAGGCGTTAAGCAACTCCGTTACGCGCTACGCAACTTTGAGCCAGACTTAGCCAAAGAAACACAGAAAGAAATGGCAGGCGTGTTAAAGCCACTTGTCCAACACGCTCGTAATTTAGTGCCAGCCGTCAGCCCTTTATCCGGATGGCGGCCAAGAGCCATGAGCGAAGCAAGATTCCCTACATGGGATTCTAAGATTGCCAAGCGTGGCATAACTTTTAGAACAACACCATCCAAGCCAAATAGACGTGGCTTTTCTTACGCAGCATCTATTCATAATAAGTCTGCTATTGGTGCAATTTATGAAACCGCTGGGCGTAGGCCTGCCGGAACTAACAAGCGCAGCAGACCAAACTTTGCACAGGCTCTAGGCCGTTTAGAAGGTGCTGGCAGATTACAAGGCCGCGCCATGTTTGCCGCATGGAATAGAGATCAAGGCCGAGCCAATGCCGCAGTTATCAAGGCGTTGCAAAATGCAGCTGCTAAATTTAAGACTAGGAAAGGTGCTTAGTCATGGCAACAACTGATTTAGTCGTAGGAATTGCAGCCGAATATAAAGGCAAACCCGCATTTCAAAAAGCCAACAAAGACATCTTTGGATTACAAGCAGGAGTTAAGTCTCTAGCAAAAGCCTATATTGGTTTGGCTGGCGCACAAAAGGCTTTCCGGTATTCCACACAATCAATACAAGCCTTTGCTCAAGATGACAAAGCAGCCAGACAATTAAGCAAAACCGTTGACAATTTAGGTTTAGCCTACGAAGCAACAAACGTAGAGAATTTTATTCAAGGACTGGAAAGAACTTACCACGTCAATGATGACTTCTTGAGGCCATCTTTTGCCAAGTTAATCCAAGTAACCCAGTCATATACCAAGTCTAAAGAATTATTGACTACTGCCCTTAACGCATCTGCTGGTGCTGGCGTTGATCTTACAACCACAGTTCAAGATTTATCACAGGCTTACGTTGGCAACTTACGCGGACTGCGTAAATACAACTTAGGTTTGACTCAGGCTGAACTGGCCACAATGTCATTCCAACAGATACAAGATAAACTGAACTCAACCTTTACCGGACAAGCATCCTTAGCCGCTGACACTTACGCTGGCAAGATTGATGCTCTGGCTATCGCTTCAAATAACGCCAAAGAGATTATTGGCAAAGGTTTAGTTGATGCAATTACCACAGCATTTGGTGGCGGCGATATTGACAAAGCCACAGCTAATATGGAAAAGATGGCTATGTTTGCTGCCGACTTTGCAGCGGCTCTTGGCACAGCAATTAAATACAGCGGTGCATCTTTGCTGGGTAAAGTATTTGGCGCGTTGTCCAACAAGCGCAATACGCTGGCAACTAAAGACCGCAAGTATGATCCAATGTCCGGCAATATGCCAGATATGTCTCCTGCTGCCCTCAAGACTATTGCTCTACGCAAGAAGGCTGATGCCGATGCTGCTAAACGTCAAAAGGAACTAGCTGCATTAGCAGGCAAGCAAACAAAAGCACTTAAAGAACAGACAGCCCTAGCAAAAGCCAAAGCAATTCTTGACAAATCTAATGCCGTATTTAACATGGATTTAATTCAAAATACAGCAGCCTTGCAAGGCAAAATTACTGAAGATGAAACTCTTAGACTTAAACTGCAACGCGAAATACTTTTAGGCAACTCAGATGCCGCTGCCAAATTAGCACAAGAACTTCTATCAGTCCAACTTGCTGCAATGATGGCAGGCAGCGTTGATCCGTTTGGCAACTACGCAAAATCTGCAATAGAAGCAATGAAATCACTGCTAGACCTACGCACTGTTTTGAGCAGTCTAGGCGCACCACAGGTTATTAGCGGTGCTGAACTCCTAGCGCAAGATTATGCAGCTGCTTTGGCAGATGCCAATGACCCACAATTTAATTTACCTTCAGACCAGGTTTACCTTCCACCTAGTTTTGCTGGCTTTGGTCCAACAAATGCTCAAATTTCAAACGTAGTAATTTCTATTGACCCTTCCGCAGCTCAATACGGCATATCCGCAGCAGTAGTAGCCAATGCAGCCAACGGCAACTCCAACGATTTCCGTAGGAACGGAACAGGCTTCTAGTGTCCTATCCGGTTGTTGTAGGAGTAACTTTTGACTTTAGCAATGGGCCGATTTTTGGTTATCCATTTACTATTGGAGACCCTGCACACGGAGTTCTAGGCGTAGATGTATTAGGCGAGACCGCTGCCGATATTGTGGACATATCATCACAGGTTGGCAATATAAGCATTAGACGTGGTTATAACCTATTACAAGACCAGTTTCAGGCTGGCACAGCCACAGTAAGAGTTTATGATCCAAATGGCGATTGGAACCCACAGAATCCTGCATCTCCTTATTATGGCAAATTAGTTCCTTTGCGTAAGATACGTGTATCTGGCGATGGTATATATCTGTTTTCAGGATACACAATCGGTTACAACTACACCTATCCTAAAGACCAAGATATTGGCTTTGTAGATATTGAGTGCAGCGATGCTTTCCGTTTATTCAACATGGCTAACATAACTAGCGTTACAGGCAGTTCAGCAGGCCAGACAACAGGCGCACGTATAGACGATATTCTTGACACAGTATCTTGGCCAACATCAATGCGAGACATTAACACCGGAAACTCCACAGTTCAGGCAGACCCAGCCACATCGCGCACTTCTCTATCTGCAATCAAGAATGTAGAGTTTTCAGAGCAAGGTGCCTTCTACGTAAGCCCCAGCGGAAATGCCGTGTTTGATCAACGCAGTTATATTATTTCAAAGTCTGGACAAAACCCTACAATCTTCGCCAATGACGGTTCTGGCATCGGCTATAAGAACATAGTTTTTGCCTTTGATGACAAACTGATTATCAACCAAGCCTCTATAACACGCACAGGTGGCACAGCCCAGACTTCTACCAATGCCGCTTCTATAACTAAATATTTTCCACACTCAATCAACGTAACAGACCTAGTAGTCGAAACAGATGCAGAAGCCTTAAACATAGCCCAGACTTATGTGGCTACACGCGCTGAGACTACGATCCGAATAGATGCTTTGACTTTAGACTTAAACACGCCCTCATACACATCCGGCATTTCTGCTGCCCTCAATCTAAATTTCTTTGACACAATGGCTATAACAAACGTAGCCCAAGATGGCACTACGATTCAAAAGACTTTGCAATGTATGGGCATTCAACACGAGATAACACCTAACAGTTGGAATACAACCTTTACAACATCTGAGCCAATAGTGGATGGTTTCATTGTAGGCAGTTCTTTATACGGTATAATCGGCACGTCAGTAATGACATATTAAGGGGTAATAAATGGCAACAGGATTTCCAGCAGCAACCGGTGATGTTCTTTCAGCTGCGATGTATAACGGCCTTGTGGCTTTCACAGTTGATGCAGATGCAACAACTGATTACACAGCGGTTTTAGACGATGCTTATCAAACCTTAGTCCCTATGAACAAGGCAACAGCCGTGGCGTTTAAGATACCAACAAATGCATCAGTAGCCTTCCCAGTAGGCACAGTAATCACAGTATTAAACAAAGGAGTTGGCGCAGTTACGATTAGCGCAGTTACTTCCGGCACAACCACAATTTTATCCGCTGGCGCAACAGCCGCATCTCCTACCCTTGCACAATACAAGACCGCTGCTTGCATTAAGACTGCAACAGATACTTGGTATGTAGTTGGTGCTATTGCCTAATGATAGGTAACGTTATTGCTGGAATCACAGGATCAGGTGTCGCTGTTTCTACATCTTCCTATGAATCTATTGCAACTGCTACTGGCACAGGTGCTAGTGGAACAATTACTTTTGGTTCTATTGCTGGAACTTACTCTGCTTTGCAAATCAGAGTAAATATGGTTGCTTCTGCTTCTGCTGCATTACAACTGACTTTCAATGGAGACACTGCCAGCAACTATGCAATGCACGGAGTATTTGGAGACGGATCAGCAGCAGCCGCAAATGGTTCTGCCTCAACTTCTGGCATACAAACTTTGGGTCAATATACTGGAACAATTACTACTTATCCCAATGTAGCAATTATGGACATTTTAGATTATGCCTCCACCTCAAAATTCAAAACAGTTCGTTGTTTACAAGGCTTTGATAAAAACGCAGCAGGTGGCGAAGTTGGTCTAACTTCTGGGCTTTGGCGTTCAACTTCAGCTATTAGTAGTCTTTCGCTGATTCTTACCACAGGTAACTTTACAACTTCAACGACTATTGCACTTTATGGGGTGAAAGCATAATGCCAGCAACTTACGAACCGATAGCAACACAGACACTTGCATCTGCTGCTGCTTCAATAACTTTTAGTTCTATTCCTGCTACTTATACTGATTTGCGGTTGGTATTTACAGGAACGCAATCCGTTGTTACTGATATTTTTTATTGGTTCAATAATGACCAAACAAATCTTTATTCACAAACAACATTAAATGGCGATGGCACAACTGCAAGTAGTGGCACAAACTTAAACAGGGCAAACATAGATGTAAATGCTCTCAAAGGAGAAGGTTCTTTAACTATTCCTAAAATGATTACAATAGATGTATTTTCTTACATTGGATCTACATACAAAACCGCTTTGTTTAATTTTATTGGCGATGAAAATGGTGGAATTTATACAGCAGTTGTTTTAGGAGTTTCTTTGTATCGCAGCACATCTGCAATTACTTCTATAAACATAGGCCCTGCTAGTGGCAATCTTGCAATCGGCACAACCGCCACACTCTATGGAATAAAGGCGGCATAATGGCTAATACATATACGCTGATTCAAGCCCAAACACTTACAACATCTGCTGCGAGTGTTACCTTCTCGTCAATCCCTGCGACATATACGGATTTGGTTTTGCGCGTTAGTGCTCGGACAGATTACGCAGGGCCAAATGATTTGATGATAATGACATTCAACGGCACTGGTGGAACTAGTTATTCAACCACAACGCTTATCGGTAATGGTTCAACAGTTGTGAGTAATAGAACAACGAGTGCAGCAAACATTCGCAATGGTTGGGTTGATGGCGCAACCGCCACCACAAGCACATTCAATAACGCTGAAATTTACATTCCTTCATATACCGTTTCACAAAATAAACCAGTTAGCAATTTTAGTGTTGCAGAGAATAATTCGGCTAGTGCAGCAGATGCTTACATAAACGCAAATGCAGGGCTGGCAACCATAACCGCCGCAATAACATCTATCGCTTTTGCAAGCATAAATGCTTCTAACTTCGTCTCAACTTCATCATTCTATTTATACGGCATCAAGAACTCATAAGGAGAAACAATGACAAAGGCAATCGAAGTAAACTGCACAACTGGTGAGGTTACAGAGCGCGACCTAACCGCAGAAGAAATTGCGGCGCAAGAGGCAGCACAGGCTCAGGCTGAGGCAGATCGCGCAGCAGCAGAGGCAGAGGCGGCAACTAAGGCAATCGCTAAAGCTGAACTCCTAAAGCGTTTAGGCATTACTGCCGATGAAGCGGCTTTACTAATAGCGTGAAACCACATCTTTCCAAAGCAGGCGTTCAGCTGAGGGAACAGATAGATGACCATTTCCCAGATAGAGATAGGCGTTCCGATGGCTGGATTGGGGACTCTCGCCATGCAACGGCTAAGTCAGATCATAATCCTTTGCCACCTACTATGGTCGTTCGTGCCATTGACATTGACTCTGATTTGGGTGGAGCAAAGAACAACGCAACCTATCTTGCTGATCAGATTAGGATTGCCGCCAAAACAGACAAGCGCATTGCATACGTCATACACAACGGAAAGATTGCTTCACCCATTCTTAAGTGGAAGTGGCGCAAGTATTCCGGCATTGACCCCCATACATCGCACCTTCATATCTCGTTTACGCACAAAGGTGATGACGATGGTTCTTTTTTTCAAATACCTCTACTAGGAGCAAATAATGGCTGAGCAATATAACTTCATCATTGATCAAGGTGCTGACTGGTATCTAAACATTGCATACAAAGATTCAACAGGCGCAGCCATTAACCTAACAGGTTACACAGCAGCCATGCAGTTCAGACTCACAACCACCAGCGCAACAGCCGCTATCAGCCTTACACAGGCCTCAGGTATCACTATTACCGGAGCGACTGGTAACTTGGCTATTCGTGCCACAGCTGCGCAAACAGGTGCTTTAGATGACTCTGCCAAGTATGACTATG
>Ga0209191_1002139_pt1 | contig 12462 bp, 21 predicted proteins | sample S_130626_EF_Meta_FD_187320 | JGI IMG/M metagenome (GOLD analysis project Ga0209191, IMG submission 187320) | Freshwater microbial communities from Lake Simoncouche, Canada to study carbon cycling - S_130626_EF_MetaG (SPAdes) (version 2) | ecosystem: Environmental > Aquatic > Freshwater > Lake ... | reverse complement strand
ATCGGTTTTTCTTTTAAAGAAATTGATAATTTTTAAGTAAAAAAGTTTTATTACCCCCAAGGGAATTCGAATCCCTGTTACCTCCGTGAAAGGGAAGTGTCCTAGGCCACTAGACGATGGGGGCTAATTGAACATAATTATTATAATCTTTTTCTAATTTCTTGTCAAGCTAATTACCAACTTTAACTATTTTTTAAAGTTTTTTGTAAAAAAATGGTTTTTATACTATTATCTAAAGATAAGTTAAAGATAATATTTATAAAACTAATAGGGATTAACGAGGTGATAATCTGTGCTGAAATTTTTCTAGCAATAATCTATTTTTTAACAGTTTTGATAGTAAATTATTTTTTTTTTAATCTTGTAAATCATTATAAGAAAAATTTTTTTTTTTTAGTAAAACTAGAAAAAAATCTATTTCCAACTAAAAAAATAAAAAATCTAACGATAATTCCTTTTCTTTATCTCTATTTTAAAACTAGTTATAAAGAACTCAATATTTTTTTCTCAGAAAAAAATGACTTAATTGATGTTTTAATTTTAGGAAATAGTTATAACTATTTTAAAGAAATTAAGAAAAAAAAGAATTTTAAAAATTTCTCTTATTATTTTAGCCTTTTAGAAACTCAAAACCTTTCTTCTTCATTTTCAGACTGAAATGGGTCACCTGGGAATCGAACCCAGAACTTATCGGTTAAAAGCCGAGTACTCTACCGTTGAGTTAGTGACCCTAATATCAATTAAGTATACAATAATTTTCTAACTAGGTAACTTTTAAAGAATAGTTTAATTTATTCTATTGATCTTAAAGAATAAGAGTGTATTAAATAATGATTTTCAGTTTAGGCTCAATATTTCATGAATTTAAACGCAATTAGTCAATTGTTAACTATATTTATTATTATTTCTATGGGACCTGCTTGTATTGCTTATTTAGCGTATAAAAAAGCTTTATAAATTAACTTTATTTTTATAAAATCTAGAAAACTTATAATATAGGTTATATGTTTTATTTATTGGAATAGAGAATTAAGAAAGGAAAAATTTATTTTAGATCAAAAACAGAAAAAATGGCTTTACCTTGGTATCGTGTTCATACAGTTGTATTAAATGATCCTGGAAGATTAATTGCAGTACATTTAATGCATACGTCTTTAGTTTCTGGTTGGGCGGGCTCTATGGCTTTATATGAATTAGCTATTTTTGATCCTTCAGATCCAGTTTTAAATCCAATGTGGCGTCAAGGTATGTTTGTAATGCCATTTATGGCAAGATTAGGAATAACTGAATCTTGGGGAGGATGGACAATCACAGGTGAAAGTTCTATAACTCCTGGAATTTGGAGTTTTGAAGGTGTTGCTTTAACTCATATAATTCTTTCTGGACTTTTATTTTTAGCAGCAATTTGGCATTGGGTTTATTGGGATTTAGATTTATTTCAAGATCCTCGTACAGGGGAACCTGCACTAGATTTACCCAAAATTTTTGGAATTCATTTATTATTATCTGGCTTCCTTTGTTTTGGTTTTGGAGCCTTTCATGTAACAGGATTTTTTGGACCGGGTATTTGGGTATCTGATGCCTTTGGATTAACAGGTCATGTTCAGCCTGTGGCTCCGTCATGGGGACCAGAAGGTTTTAACCCTTTTAATTCTGGTGGAGTAGCCTCTCATCATATTGCAGCTGGAATTCTTGGTATTATTGCAGGAATTTTTCATTTAACTGTTCGACCACCTCAACGTTTATATCGAGCTTTAAGAATGGGAAATATTGAGACAGTACTTTCTAGTAGTATTTCTGCTGTATTTTTTGCAGCTTTTGTTACTTCTGGAACAATGTGGTATGGATCTGCAACTACTCCAATTGAATTATTCGGACCAACGCGTTATCAATGGGATAGTGGATATTTTCAACAAGAAATTGAAAGAAAAGTTGATAGTTCTATAGCACAAGGAAATTCTGAATCAGAAGCATGGTCGCAAATTCCAGATAAATTAGCTTTTTATGATTATATAGGAAATAATCCTGCAAAAGGAGGTCTTTTTAGATCAGGCTCAATGAATAAAGGTGATGGAATTGCTGAATCATGGTTAGGACATCCCGTTTTTAGAGATCGTGAAGGTCGTGAATTAACTGTTCGTCGTATGCCAGCCTTTTTTGAAACTTTTCCTGTTATTTTAGTTGATAAAGATGGAATTATTCGTGCGGATATTCCATTTCGACGTGCAGAATCAAAATATAGTATTGAGCAAGTTGGAGTTAACATAAGTTTCTATGGTGGAAAATTGAATGGTCAAACATTTAAAGACGCACCAACTGTTAAAAAATTCGCAAGAAAAGCACAACTTGGGGAAGTTTTTGAATTTGATAGGAAAAGTTTAGAATCTGATGGTGTATTTAGAAGTAGTCCTCGTGGATGGTATACATTTGGACATGCAAATTTCGCTCTATTATTCTTTTTTGGACATCTATGGCATGGAGCCAGAACAATCTTTAGAGATGTTTTTACAGGTATAGGTCCTGAAGTTACAGAACAAGTTGAATTTGGTGCTTTTAGAAAAATTGGTGATAGATCTACTCCGCGTAAAGGTAGAGTTTAAAAAAAATTTAGTAAAAAAATATATGGAAGCTCTAGTTTACACTTTTTTATTAATTGGAACTTTAATGGTTCTATTTTTCTCAGCTTTTTTTAGGGAAACCCCAAAAATTATTCGATCTTAAAGATATTTAAAAGATCTCTAAAAAATTAGGGATCTTTTTTTAGTCATTGTCTTCTTCAAATGGATCAATTAAATTTTCTGATCCTGGACCAAAAGAGCTATAAATAGCTAATAAGGTTACACATATTCCTAATGATGCTATTCCAAAAGTTATTATTGTAGTATCTAAATTCATAAAAGTTACTTTATTTAATAAAAATAAAATATATATAGTAAACATCATTTTTCTTATGGCACTAAAAACTCGTTTAGGTGAGATTCTTAAGCCTTTAAACATTGAATATGGAAAGGTAGCCCCTAATTGGGGTACTACACCAATAATGGGACTTTTTATGACTTTATTTTTAGTTTTTTTATTAATAATCCTTCAAATTTATAACTCTTCACTTATCTTAGATAATGTAGATGTAGACTGGAGTGCTTTAGAAAGCTAAATAGCTCTCTAGTTGAGCTACCAAAAATTTTAGTTTCCTTTTAGATTACTTTTAGAATGAGGTTAAAATACCTTTTTTCTAAAAGTAAAAAAATAAAAAATTATTCTTCACTAGTTAAATCACCAAGTTCTTCTAATGAAAAATTATTAGTATTTGTTCCACTGTAATTTACAGAGTCAAATCTTACTACAGCAGGATAACGAATCGCAGATGCTTTCTCAACACTAATAACTATACCTATTTTATTAAACCAATAAGATTCTTGTCTTAAAACACGAACTTTACTACCTTTTTTAATCATAAAGTAATTCCAATTATTATAAATATTCTTTTACTTTTATTATAAAATAAATAATTGATTTTACGATTTTTTTACTATTTCTCGAGAAGAATAAATCTGTACTTTTTAAAAATTAAATAAAAAACTATTTTATGAAAAATTTAATCTTCTTATTATCTAATGATGATTTTTTAAAAGATCTTTTTACTTTACAAAATTTTTTAGCTCTTTTTATTGTTTTTGGTTTTCTTTTTTTTTGTATTTTAGGCGATCAAGTAATTATTAGTTTAGAAAGACTTTGGGTTTATTTAAAATCTTTAGCTGAGCAATTTTTTGACCCAACTGAAATTTCAGATGAATTCTCAGATTTTACTGGATTAGATGAAAATAATATTCAAGTTATTAGTGATATAAAAATAAAATTCCAAGATGTTGCTGGTAATGAAGAAGCAAAAGAAGAATTAAAAGAAGTAGTTAAATTTTTAAAAGATCCACAAAGTTTTTCAAAGTTAGGGGCTGGAATTCCAAAAGGTGTTTTATTAGGTGGACCACCAGGTACAGGAAAAACTTTACTAGCTAAAGCTATCGCAGGTGAAGCAGGAACACCTTTTTTAAAAATTTCAGGATCTCAATTTGTAGAGCTTTTAGTTGGTGTTGGTGCGGGAAGAGTTCGTGAGCTTTTTGAAAAAGCTCGCTCGTTAAAACCATCTATTATTTTTATTGATGAAATTGATTCAATAGCTCGCGCTCGATCATCAAATGAAAATATTGGTGGTGGAAATGATGAAAGAGAGCAAACATTAAATCAAATTTTAACTGAAATGGATGGATTTGAAGTAGATAGTGGAGTTGTGGTAATTGCAGCGACAAATAGAATAGATATTTTAGATCCTGCCATAAAACGACCTGGGCGTTTTGATCGTCAACTTATTATTAGTAAACCTAATTTTAAAGAACGACAAGCTATTTTAAAAGTTCATGCACGTGGGAAAAAATTAGATAATTCCGTTTCTTTATCTGAAATTGCCCAACGTACAATAGGTTTTTCTGGAGCTGATTTAGAGAATGTTTTAAATGAAGCAGCTATTTTAGCAACTCGTCGCAAAAAAACTATGATCACTATGGATGAAATTAATATCAGTATTGATAGAGTCGTAATTGGTTTAGAAGGAAAACAAATTAATCGTTTAAAGGCTAGACAACTTACGGCTTTTCATGAAATAGGACACGCTCTTATGAGTAATTTAATTAATCGAAAAGAAGGTATTGAAAAAGTAACACTAATTTCTAGAGGTAATAATCAAGGCACAACTTGGACCTTACCTTCTCCTAGCCAATATAACTCAAGAGATATATTTATTAATCAAATAATAATTGCAATTAGTGGACGAGCAGCAGAAGAAATGTTAGGTGGCGTAAGTGAATGTACAGTAGGAGCTCAGGAAGATCTCGATCAAATGACATTAATTCTTCGTACAATGATTACTAGATATGGAATGATTAAGCTTCAAGAATTAAAACAAGATAGTCAAGAAAAAAATCTAGATTTTTTAGGAAGTGATGTAAAAGAAGAAGTAAATAATATGATTGATGATTTTACAACGAATTTTATTTCCACTCTTTATGAAGAATTAGTTTCTTTTTTAGAAACAATAAGACCTGAAATTGAAAGAGTAGTAGATGAGTTACTTGTTTCAGAAGAGCTTACAGGCAAAGATCTTCGTAATTTAATTAGAGAATATCTTTCAGATTCTGTAAATTCAGAAGTACTTCTAAATAATCGATACTCGTTTTTATTTGATTTAATAGGCCCTGAACTTAAAAATAGTATTAAAGAAGTCGAGCTTGATTCACAACAAATTTCAGAATTACTTTCATAAAGTTATTTTTATAACCCTTAAAGTTATTTTAATAACTTTAAGTAGTAATTTTAAAAAATTGGAAAAGTTAGTGGATCTGGATAAATAAAATTAATAAACATTATAAAACCAGAGGTTAATGATAACCATATAGTAAGTAAAACAGGTGCTGTAGACAGATATTTTAAGAAAAAGTTCATAATTTAATTGCTTTTTGAATTTTAAAATTATTATCTAGGAGATACCGTTATATCATCATCCGATGCTAATAAATTATTAGTTATAAATTCTTTCCATGCATCAAGAGGCCATAAAAAACCGGCATTCATAATAGAAAGAGCTACTGGAATATTAATAATTATTTCGTTTTCAAAAGGATTTTCTGTCGTACTTGCATATTGAACATATTTTCTTCCAACCCATCCAATCCAACCAGTAATGTAAAGAAAAAGTATACCTGGAAAAACAAATTCATTTGCATGATCCCACTGACCACTCGCAATAATACGTGGAAGACCTTCTTTTCCACAAAGAAGATTAGATTTTCCATATCGCTCAAATCTCGCTTTGGTTGCATTTATTTCTTTTAAAAGAAATTCTGACTCAGAAGTATTTTCTTTATATAGTTTTAAGCGATTTTCTAATTTTTTAATCGAAGTATTTAACCTTTTTTGAAAATTTGGTGAATCTTTACATGGAGTTAACATAGTAAAATCGGCTTGAGCTAGATTTAATTGCATGTTTCCTACAACTGCGAATATAATAATAGCGGAAGAGATTTTTGAAATAATATTTTTTAAACTTAAATTCATTTTGAAGAGTTATATTTTCTAAAAAAATTGGCTAATAGAAATTTATTTTTTTTATAGAGTCTCGGGATTGACGGGACTCGAACCCGCAACTTCCGCCGTGACAGGGCGGTGCTCTAACCAATTGAACTACAACCCCTCTTTATTTTGTCCTTTTTTTAGGAGAGAGAGGGATTCGAACCCTCGGTATAAAAAATTATACAATAGATTAGCAATCTAACGCGATAGACCACTCTGCCATCTCTCCTATGGCTCTGGTGGGATTTGAACCTACGACCTAGGGCTTATGAGTCCCCCACTCTAACCAACTGAGCTACAGAGCCGAATTTATAGATTAACTAATTATATTTAATCTAGTGATAGATTTATTATAACGAGCTATTCAAAAAATGTAAACTGAATAGCTCTTTTTAAAAAATTTTTAAAAAACTCTAAAAAAAACCTAAAGTAATTGCTTTGTCAATAGGCATAGTTGCTCCAAAACCAAGCCAAATAGCAACAAATGTTCCTACTAAAAAGAAAATCATTGCAATTGGTCTTCTAAAAGGATTTTGGAATTTATTTACATTTTCTATAAATGGAACTGTAAGTAAACCAAGAGGAACAGCTGCCATAGAAAGGACACCTAATAATTTATTTGGTAATACTCTTAATAAATTAAAAGTTGGATAAAAATACCATTCTGGTAAAATTTCTAAAGGAGTTGCAAAAGGATTTGCTTTTTCCCCAAAACTTGATGGTTCTAAAATAGCAAGTCCAGTAACACAGGCAAACGTACCAAAAATTACTATTGGAAAAATATAAAGTAAATCATTTGGCCATGCAGGTTCACCATAATAATTATGCCCCATACCTTTTGCTAATTTAGCTCTTAATTTTGGATCAGATAAATCCGGTTTTTTAATAACAGACATGGTAATAGTTTTTAATTAATTAGTTTAAATTGAAAAATAAACACAGTATAAAAGCTATAAAAAATTATAAAGGACCTGAGATACCTTGTTTTCGTATCATTAAAAAATGTGCTAACATAAGAACAGCAGTAATTAATGGTAATACAAAGGTATGTAGACTATAAAAACGTGTTAAAGTCGCTTGTCCTACGCTTGAACTCCCTCTTAAAAGTTCTACTAATGCAGTTCCTACAACTGGAATAGCATCAGGAACTCCAGTAACAATTTTACACGCCCAATATCCAACTTGATCCCAAGGAAGTGAATATCCAGTAACTCCAAAAGAAACTGTAACACTAGCTAAAATAACTCCAGTAACCCAAGTTAATTCACGTGGTTTTTTAAATCCCCCAGTTAAGTATACTCTGAAAACATGTAAAATCATCATAAGTACCATCATACTAGCAGACCATCTATGAATAGATCTTATTAACCATCCAAAATTAACTTGAGTCATCATATATTCAATAGAAGCAAAAGCATCTACTACTGATGGACGATAATAAAAAGTCATTGCAAACCCAGTAGCTACTTGAACTAAAAAACACACAAATGTTATTCCACCTAAACAATAAAAAATATTTACATGCGGAGGAACATATTTACTTGATATATCGTCAGCAATTGCTTGAATTTCAAGACGTTCTTGAAACCAATTATAGACCTTTGCCATTATAACTTCTTATCTCTTTGATTTTTCATACTTAAACACAAAATTTTTTTATTATTTATTATTTGGGTTACGAGAGGTATCACTAGATAGCAAACCAAAAATAGCAATTGTAATAAAGAAAAAGGCTGTTGCGTAAACAAGTAACTTTAATGCTAACATAATATTCTGATTTTTTATAATTTTAAAGCTTTATAAACTCTATTATAAGAAAAATGCAAATTATTAAAATATATTTTTTTTGCTATTGTTGATAATACTTATAAAAAACATAATCAAGTATTATCAATAAGTTGTCTAATAATTTCACGTTGTCTGATAACTATCCAGCAAAAAGAGAAACTAATAAATATAACTAAAACTTGACTGAAAAGAAGAATAGGGTCTAATCTCCACCCATGAATAATTATTATTGAGCTATAGACAATCCCTAAAGTTGTAATAAATATATCCCAATCTGTAGCTAAATTAGCATTTAGAAATCGTAAAGAATATAAGCAAATCATTGCCAAAGCAAAGATCCCTCCAAGAAGGAGGGCTGGTTCTAAAATTATATTTATCATTCTTCTCTACTAATTGGATCTAAGCGACTTACAAGGATTAACGCAAGAGTAATTGGAATTACTATTATAAATGCTCCTAAGAATAAACTTCCTAAAAAACTGGCTAAAGATGGAGTCATATTTTATTATTAAGATTATTAGCTTTTTATTATATAGAATATAGAAAATTCATCTTAGGAAAAATTTTGATTTTGAGAACAGAAAACATTTTCTGAAGTTAAAAATAACATGCAATGACATTCTTTTCGTTCTCGCATTGGAACACAAGGGCAATTCCAATAAGCTAAACTAATTTCATCTTCTTTATTATCATAATACCTACAGGGGCATAAAGGTGCTCCAAAAAGTTCTTTATTTTTTACTAATCCTTTGATAACAGATTCGGTTACTTCAGGATCAATACAAAAATATGTATCTGTAGATTTTGCATAACTTTCAGCAAATTGTTTCATTGAATCAATGACTAAAAAAATAGGTTTAGTGAGTTTAATAGCCATGTTTTGAATTCCCTCAAATTTCTTATAATAGTTATATATTTAATAATTTATCTACTATAAATGATTACTCCTTCGATACTAGTACCGATTATTGGAATATTTTTACCTGGAGTGGCAATGGCTATATTATTTATTTATATAGAAAAAGAAAGTGTTGAGTAACTCAGCAGTTTTTTTTTACTTATAGGGTTAAGTAACACTTTTTTTCATTACAAAGTTTTTTTAAATTATATATTTAAAAAATTAAAAAATTTATAAGGAAGATCCTAGTCCTGAATAAGAACCATAAAAGAATAAACCTAAAATTGTGAAAACTCCAAGTCCACCAACCACAGCAATAGCCCAAAGAGGCACACGTCTATTCGTATCAGCCATATTTGATAAAAGAGATAAATAAAAATTTTTTAATTGAAAAAATAACTTGAAAATAAAACGGCTAAAACAAATATTAATAATAATCCCCAGTAAAGAGATGTTCTATTTAATTCAACTGCTTGAATATTTGGGTTTGGTCCTGTCATAAAAATACTCCTTGAAGAAATTATCGTTGAATAAACTGCATTGAAGTTATTGAACCTAAAAAGAAGATAGTTGGAACTGCTAAAGCATGTATAGCTAACCATCTAAATGTAAAAATAGGGTAAGCAACTGATCTATTATAATTTTTATTCATAAATTTTCTTTTATTTTAAGTCTTCTAACTCTTGATTGGCATTAAATCTTTCATTTGCTAAGGGAACTTGTTGACGATCTTGAGTAAAATATTCATCAGGTCGAGGAGTTCCAAATACATCATAAGCTAACCCAGTACTAATAAATAGCCATCCAGAAAGAAAGAGTGTAGGAATCGTAATACTATGAATAATCCAATAGCGAATACTTGTTAATATATCAGTAAAAGGACGTTCTCCAGTAGATCCACCAGACATGTTTTTACTAAATAGAGGTAGTAAAAATTCTTCTTTTGTCACTCAAAAAAACAGCGGGCAGACAGAATCGAACTGTCATCATAAGCTTGGAAGGCTAAAGTTTTACCACTAAACTATGCCCGCGATGTAGTACATTATTGTATACTACTTAGAACTAACTATGCAAGACTAAAAAAGAATTAAAAGAGATTTTTTTATCTTTTTAAATAATCATACTTTCAAGAGGAACATTTAAAAAAGTTGATAAAGTAATTGCTTTTTTTTCTATTTCTGTAGGATTTAGTAAAAATTGAGCTGGAAATAAAGGAATTTCTCTTTTATCTTTTAAAATCAATAAAATATTACAACGTGGATTTAAACCTTGTTTTATTAAAAATTTTAAATTTTTTATATTCTTAAATTCATAAGAAAGAAAAATTTCTCTATTTTTTCCTGGGAAGCCACGTCTAACGATTCGAATAAGATTTTCTTTTTGTGAAAATTCATTATACCCACTTCCTATATTCCATATCATGGTTAAAATTATATAGAAAGAAACCCCTAATGCACTGGTTCCATAAAACAACATGGTAATACCTTGAGGTATAAATTTTATTTCACTTGTATCAGTAATTTTTAATAAATTTATATTTAAATAGCTAGATAAACCTGCTAAAAAAAAAGATATTCCTGCTGCTAAAAGAATTAACGTAATAAGTAAACTTTTAAGATTGCGTGCTCCTATAATATTTTCTTTAAAAATTTCTTCTTTCATAGCCTTGATCAATTTTCTATTATAAATAATAATAATATTAAAAACAATTAAATTAATTTAATTGTTTTTAATCCAATATATAAAGCAGTTACCAGACCAAACATAAATGCACACAAAATTAAATAGTTTAATAAAAGAGTCATATGCAAATTAAATTTTAGTTAATTATAGTTTATTATAGATTTTTATTATAATAATAAAGTGAAATTAATTTTAAAAATATAAATTTATATATATTATGATAAGTAATAAGGCTGAAGCATTTGATTTAATATCTTCTTTTGAAGGTGATCCTTTTGTTGGACATCTTTCAACACCTATAACAACATCAAATTTAACAAAAACTTATTTAAGCTTATTACCAGCTTATAAAATAGGGCTTTCACCGCTATTACGTGGCATAAATATTGGCTTTACACATGGCTATTTTTTATTAGGTCCATTTATAAAATTGGGTCCTTTAAGAGATAGTCAAGTTGCTCCGTTTGTAGGTTTTCTTGCAACAACTAGTTTACTTATAATATTAACAATTTGTTTAGTAATATATGGTATTGTTAGCTTTTCTGAAAAAAATATAGAAAAAAAAGGTAATCTAAATTTTTTAACAGCTAAAGGTTGGGGTCAATTTACTTCTGGTTTTATTATTGGAGGATTTGGAGGCTCTGGAGTTGCTTATATATTAGTTAAATTTATTACTATTTAGTAATAGAAAAACACTAGAAGAACACTAGTAATAAAAAGAAAATTAGTTTATAATTATTAAATATAGAATTTTAGTATTTTTTTACTTTTTTAAATATAATATTTCATGGCAAAATATAAAGTAAGACTTTTAAATACAGCCCAAAACTTAGACGTAACAATTGACTGTCCCGATAATAAATTTATTTTAGAAGCTGCAGAAGATAATAATATTGAGTTACCTTATTCATGTCGTGCAGGTTCTTGCTCAACTTGTTTAGGAAAAGTTAAAAAAGGAAGTGTAGATCAACCAGATCAAACTTTTTTAGATGAAGATCAAATTACTAATGGGTTTGTATTAACATGTGTAGCATATCCAACATCTGATGTTGAAATATTAACACATGAAGAAGAAAATTTATATTAAATTTTTATAAAAAGCTTAGCTAAAGCTAAGCTTTTTTTTTACTATTTTTCTAAAATTTTTAAAGAGCAACATACACCAGAAGGTAATTCAGCTCTTAATAAAATATCCATAATTTGAGGAGAAATAATTTCAACATCAAAGAATCGCTTATATAGTCTTAATTCAAAATGCTCTCTTGAATCTTTATCAACATGAGGTGAACGAAGAACACAAAATTTTTTAATACGCATCGGAAGTGCAACTACCCCTACTAAGTTGCAATCATGTTTTAGTAAAATATTTCCTAATTCCTTACATGCTTCAGAAATAAGATCATTATTATATGATTTTAAAAAAATACGAAATTTCATGTGATTTTTTTCTTATTATTTTTAATTATTCAAGAATAGTTGTTACTAATCCTGATCCTACGGTACGTCCACCTTCACGAATTGCTAAACGCATTCCATTTTCAATTGCAATAGGAGCGATTAATTCAATTCGCATACTTACGTTATCCCCAGGCATTACCATTTCAATTTCTTCTCCCTCAGAAAAAAATTCAGAAATTTGTCCTGTTACATCTGTTGTTCTTACATAAAATTGAGGACGATAACCTTTAAAAATAGATGTATGTCTTCCACCTTCTTCTTTAGTTAAAACATAAACTTCAGCATCAAATTTCGTATGTGGTTTAATAGAACCTGGTTTAGATAAAACCATTCCTCGTAATACATCAATTTTTTGAATTCCTCGTAAAAGAATACCGATATTATCACCAGCCATCCCTTTTTCTAACGTTTTTTGAAACATTTCTAAACCAGTTACTGTTGTTACCTTAGTTTCTGCAAGACCTACAAGTTCGACTGTATCACCTATAAAAATAGAACCTCTTTCAATTTTTCCT
>Ga0209191_1002138_pt1 | contig 12465 bp, 12 predicted proteins | sample S_130626_EF_Meta_FD_187320 | JGI IMG/M metagenome (GOLD analysis project Ga0209191, IMG submission 187320) | Freshwater microbial communities from Lake Simoncouche, Canada to study carbon cycling - S_130626_EF_MetaG (SPAdes) (version 2) | ecosystem: Environmental > Aquatic > Freshwater > Lake ... | reverse complement strand
AACTTGCTGCCAGTAATACGGAAAAATGCTTCTTCATAACGTTGTGCTGTCTTCTCTACGATCTCAACTGGTAGTTCAGGGGGTGGGCTATTTCTATCCCATCCACTTGAAACAAGGTAGTCACGTAGAAATTGCTTGTCATAGGAAGGCTGAACCCCACCTGGCTTCCAGGTTGAAGCCTCCCAAAACCTAGAAGAATCAGGGGTTAGCGCCTCATCACCAAGGAGAATCTGACCTTTGCCATTTCGACCAAATTCAAACTTTGTGTCTGCCACGATGATTCCGCGGCTAGCTGCAAACTCTGCTGCCGTTTCATATAACTTAATTGTGAGGTCTCGAAGTTCGGCAGCAGCATCTGCGCCAACTATTGATACGGCACCGTCAAAATCAATGTTTATGTCGTGATCGCCTATTTCAGCTTTAGTTGCTGGAGTGAAAATACTATGTGGAAGTTGTGATCCGTCAAGCAAGCCATCTGGCAAAGCATTTCCACATACTGCTGTGTTGTTCTGGTACTCGCTCCAACCACTACCTGTTAAGTAGCCACGGGCAACACATTCAATATCAAACATTGTTAGGGGTTGCACAATAATCGCACGATCTTCAACTTCATCCGGAACATCGCTAGAAACAATGTGGTTGCCAATAATGTCTTCAAGTAGTTCAAACCAAAATAATGACAGTTGAGTTAAAACAGCGCCTTTACCAGGAATAACAGTTGGCATGACCCAGTCATAAGCAGAAATTCGATCTGACGCAACAAGTAGAATTTCATTCTTATCGTTTGTATATAGATCTCTGACTTTTCCGGTGCGCAGATGTTTCCACCCAGTTATTTCAGGCGCTGGCGGTGGGCCAGCTAGGCCAAAGCCACTCACCGAATAGAGCCAGGCTTGTACTGCGCTGCGGCAGGGTGCGCGGAAGTAATCGCAACGATGCGACTAACAACTCGAGCTACTTGTTGGCGAGCTTCGCCAGTAAATTCAATGGGATCACTAATCAACGCAGTTAGTGCTGCGCGATCTAGTGGCAAGCGATCATCTGCTGCTAAATCATCAAGAAGTGTGTTCTTCTTTCCTTCACGCATTCCAAGGGCAGCCTTTACCGCATGCTCCTTAATAACTTCATGTGCGACTTCGCGACCAACGCCGCACTTGACGGCGGCCATAAGAATCTTTGTTGTGGCTAGGAACGGTAAATAACGCTCTAATTCAGCGCTAATCACCGCTGGGAAAGCACCGAATTCATCAAGGACTGTAAGCATTGTTTCGAGCAATCCATCGATTGCATAGAAAGCATCAGGTAATGCAACACGGCGAACAACACTGCAGGAAACATCTCCTTCATTCCATTGATCACCAGAGAGTTCGCTGACCATGGATGCATAGCCACGAAGCACAACTGAAAGACCATTCACTCGCTCACATGAACGGGTATTCATCTTGTGAGGCATTGCGCTGCTGCCAACCTGGCCAGCTTTAAAGCCTTCAGTTACTAGCTCAGCACCAGCCATCAAGCGAATTGAAGTCGCAAGAGATGCAGGGGACGCGGCAATCTGGACAAGTGTCGTCACAACATCATAATCAAATGAGCGTGGATAAATCTGCCCAGTTGAATCTAGAACATTGTTAAACCCAAGTTCTTTGGCAATTGCTCCTTCTAATTTAAAGTGGGCATCCGTTGAACCAAGAAGGTCAATTGAATCTTGCGCGGTACCTACTGGGCCCTTAATGCCACGCATTGGGTAGCGATCTTGTAATGCAGTTAAACGTTCATAGGCAAACAATAACTCTTCTGCAGCGGAGGCAAAACGTTTTCCTAAAGTTGTGACTTGGGCAGGAACATTATGTGAACGTCCAGCAATTGATTGGTCTGCATACTGTGTTGCGCGTTCTGCAAGTCGAGCAAGAAGTGTCACAACCTTGTCATGAACAATCTCTAAACCATTTCTGATCTGTAGCGCTTCAATGTTTTCAGTCAGATCGCGGCTAGTCATACCCGCGTGAATCGCTTCGTGACCTGCAAGAGCGTTGAACTCTTCAATACGCGCCTTTACATCGTGACGGGTCTGCTTTTCGCGCGCATCAATTGATGCTAGATCAACCCGTGTAATTACATTTTCGTAATCTGTAATTACATTCTTAGAAATTGCATGGCCCAGAGTTGATTGAGCGCGCATGACGGCGATCCACAGCTTACGCTCGGCGATGATTTTTGCCTCTGGTGCGAAGATTTCGCGCATCGCAGCTGATGCATATCGGCTCGCAAGCAGGCTCATTGGTGAATTATCTGTCATTTAATTGCCCTTCTCTGCCACCGACGCATTAAGCGCGATGTCTGTGCGATAGAAAGATCCAGGAAGTGAGATCTGGCTTATTGCACGGTAGGCACGGTTACGGGCTTCAGTTAGATCCTCACCAATTCCCGTAATTGTCAGAACCCGACCACCTGATGCGACAACGCCTTGTTCTGTGGCAGCTGTACCTGCGTGATAAATCTGAACATTATCGATTGCAGAAAATCCTGTAACTACCCCGCCGCTCTTAGGAGCCGATGGATAACCTTCAGCAGCCAAAACAACTGTTACCGCTGACTCATCCTTCCACTCCAAAGTCGTTCCCTTTAGATTTCCAGTTGCAGCGTTGTATAACAAGCTCGCAAGTGGGGTCTTGAGTAATGGAATCAATACTTGTGTTTCAGGATCGCCAAAGCGCACATTAAATTCAATGACACGAGTTCCGTGATCGGTTAATGCAAGACCTGCATATAGCAATCCAACAAATGGAGTTCCGCGCGCAGCCATTTCGGCAATCATTGGTGCCAGAACTTGTTTGTATGTGTCTTCAATAATGTCTGATGGTGCCCATGGCAATGGCGAGTAAGCACCCATTCCGCCAGTATTTGGCCCTTCATCCCCATCATGTACTCGCTTGAAATCTTGTGCGGGCTGCATAGGCACAATCGTTGTTCCATCGCTGATGCCAAATAGCGAAACCTCTGGACCATTTAAATACTCTTCGATTACAACCCTCTTGCAAGCTAACGCATGACTTAAAGCTTCTTGGCGGTCATTAGTAACTACAACACCTTTGCCTGCTGCTAGCCCATCATCTTTAACAACATATGGCGCATCAAATGCATCTAATGCAATCTCAATTTCTTCTTTAGTTGTGCAGGTAAAACTATGCGCAGTCGGAACACCAGCATCTCGCATAACCTCTTTAGCAAAGTTCTTAGAACCTTCTAATTGCGCAGCAGCCTTTGAAGGGCCAAAAACAGGAATTCCGGCTGCTCGCAGGAGGTCTGCAACGCCATTTACGAGAGGAACTTCAGGTCCAACAACAACCAGATCTATTTCTAGTTGCTGAGCTAATTCAAGGATTGCTTGATTTTCAGTAACTATTAGTGGATGGCATTGTGCAAATTGTGCGATGCCTGGATTGCCAGGTGCAACATGTAGATCTGAACATGCTGGATCTGCTTGCAGTCCTACTCCTAGTGCGTGCTCGCGTCCGCCGCTTCCGACTAGGAGGATTTTCATTCTTAGATGAAATCCTTTACGACAATTGTTTGATCTCGACCTGGGCCAACACCAATTGCGCTCATAGGAGCACCTGAAATCTTTTCAAGGAATGCAACGTAGTCCTGCGCATTCTTGGGTAGATCAGAGAGTTTGCGCGCCTCTGAAATATCTTCAGTCCATCCAGCTAAGTATTCATATATTGGCTTTGCATGATGGAAATCTGATTGAGACGCTGGAAGCTCTTCAACACGCTTTCCGTCAATTTCATATGCAACACATACTGGAATCTTTTCCCAACCAGTTAAGACATCGAGCTTTGTTAAGAAGAAATCGGTTAACCCGTTGACGCGAACTGCGTAGCGGGCAATCGGTGCATCAAACCAACCGCAACGACGTGCGCGGCCAGTAGTAACACCAATTTCGCCACCAATACGACGCAACGCTTCGCCATCTTCATCAAATAATTCAGTTGGGAAAGGTCCGCTACCAACGCGAGTTGTGTAAGCCTTTAGAATTCCGATCACACGATCAATCTTTGTTGGTCCAATTCCTGAACCTGTGCAAGCACCACCTGCTGTTGGATTACTAGATGTCACGAACGGATATGTACCGTGATCGACATCAAGCAATGTGCCCTGAGAGCCTTCCAGAAGTACTTTCTTTCCAGCCTTTAGCGCCTCATCCAAAATCAAAACTGTATCTGCAACATATGGGCGCAGCAGATCTGCATACTTCAAATACTCCTCAAGAACTTCATCTACTTCGATGTTCTTGCGGTTAAAAACCTTAATTAAGATCTGGTTCTTATCGCGCAACGCACCTTCTAATTTTTGGCGAAGAATTGATGGATCAAAAAGATCCTGAACACGAATACCGATGCGGTTGATCTTGTCAGCATAAGCTGGTCCGATACCGCGACCAGTTGTTCCAATCTTTGACTTACCTAAGAAACGCTCTGAAACCTTGTCGATTGTTCGGTGATATGGAGTGATCAAATGGGCATTAGTTGAAATCAGAAGTTTGCTTGTATTAATACCGCGCTCATTGAGCCCACGAATTTCTTCAAGTAGAACGCTTGGATCAATGACAACGCCATTGCCGATAACAGGAATTACATTGGGAGAGAGAATTCCTGATGGCAATAAGTGCAGTGCATACTTTTGATCACCGATTACAACTGTGTGTCCTGCGTTGTTTCCGCCTTGATAGCGAACTACATAATCAACGCGATCTCCCAACAAATCGGTAGCTTTACCCTTGCCTTCGTCACCCCACTGAGCTCCGAGTAATACCAATGCAGGCATGAGTAAAGCCTTTCCGATTCGATGTTAATTATTTAAGTGATGAAGTACCGGTTGAACGCAAATCTTCACAACCACGAACAACGCGAGCAGCCATACCTGCTTCTGCAGCCTTGCCCCATGCGCGTGGATCGTAAGCCTTCTTGTTTCCAACTTCGCCATCAATCTTTAGCACGCCATCGTAGTTCTTGAGCATGTGCTCAACAACTGGACGAGTAAATGCATACTGAGTATCTGTATCGATATTCATCTTGATTACGCCGTAGTCAAGTGATTCGCGGATCTCTGAAAGTAGTGAGCCAGAGCCACCGTGGAATACCAAGTCCATTGGCTTGCTTCCAGCAGGCAAACCAAGCTTTGCAGAAACTGCTTCTTGCAGTGTTGCAAGAATCTTTGGTTGCAAAACAACGTTTCCTGGCTTGTATACGCCGTGAACATTTCCGAATGTTGCTGCCACCATGTAGCGAGCATTCGCATCTGTTCCAAGAGTTTCAACTGTCATTAAGGCATCTTCCGGTGTTGAGTAAAGCTTTGCATCATGCTTTGCCTCGATGCCATCTTCTTCTCCACCAACAACACCAATTTCAATTTCAAGAATAGTTCTTGCGGCAACAGACATCGCTAACATTTCCTTAGCGATCTTCATATTTTCTACCATGTCTACCGCTGAGCCATCCCACATGTGTGAGGTAAACAGTGGTGCTTTGCCTGACTTAACACGGTCTGCGCCAATTACAAGTAGTGGACGAAGGAATCCATCTAGCTTTTCTACTGGGCAATGATCTGTATTGATACCAATATTTACTTTGTAATTCTTTGCAACAACATGCGCGAACTCTGCGAGCGCAACTGCGCCGTCAACCATGTTCTTAATTGTTGAGCCAGATGCGTATTCAGCACCGCCCCATGAAAATTGGATGATTCCATCTGACTCTGCTTCGGCGAAACCACGAATAGCAGCTGTGATGGTCTGTGATGATGAAACATTGATTGCTGGATAAGCGAATGCGCCCTTTTTAGCGCGATCCAACATGTCGGCAAATATTTCGGGGGTTGCAATTGGCATTCTGACTCCTAAGAACTCGATGTAATTCTTTAGACTGAGCGCTTCATTGAGTCGTCTAGAGGCTTACGACCAATCCTCTCACCTTCGCCCACATGGCACAAAAAGACCCTCCGCAGGGGGTTGGCGGAGGGTCTTTTCCCTTTTCAGCTCAGTGTTTTGAGTGCATTTGCCAGGAATCTAGCCAAGGCGGCAACCAGGACGGGGCTACTGAGTAGTTTGATCAGCATCAATATGAAGGATGTAAGCATTGTTTCTCCTTTCTTTGGGGGCATCTTCAAGCCTTAAGGACCCTCAAAAATCAATTGCTACTTTGGCTGTTGATAACAATGCTCAAGAGGTAGCCTCTAGCGTTATGAGCCAAGAAAACGAATCCCTAGAAAACCTTCTCAGCGAGGATCGTTTGTTCCCTCCAACTACAGAGTTTGCAGCGCAGGCAAATGCAAAGCCTGAACTGTATGACCACGCGGAAAGAGATCGTTTGGCATTCTGGGATGTTCAAGCAAATTATCTGTCGTGGAACACACCCTGGAATAAAACTCTTGAATGGGATTCACCATATGCCAAATGGTTCGTTGGTGGAAAAATTAATGCATCTGTAAACGCATTAGATCGTCACGTCCTTGAAGGCAGAGGAGACTGCGTTGCATTTCATTTTGAAGGTGAACCTGGCGATACTCAAACAATTACTTATGCGCAGCTACTAACCGAAGTTAAGAAAACTGCAAATGCGTTAATTGAACTAGGCGTAGTTGCTGGTGACCGTATTGCAATTTATATGCCCATGATTCCCGAAGCTGCGATTGCAATGCTTGCGTGTGCTCGAATTGGCGCTCCCCATTCTGTTGTATTTGGTGGATTTTCTGCAGAAGCGTTGTTGTCTCGAATTCAAGATGCAGATGCCAAACTAGTTATCACTGCGGATGGTGGTTTTAGAAAAGGCAGTGCATTTGCCTTAAAGCCAGCCGTTGATGAAGCACTAAAAGGTAAACATAATGTTGAAAAAGTCTTGGTTGTGCAGCGCACCAAACAAGAGACTGCCTGGAATTCGGCAACCGATGTGTGGTGGCATGACATTGTTGGTCGCCAATCAGCAGATCACACTGCAGAGTTCTTTGATTCTGAACATCCACTATTTATTTTGTACACCTCAGGAACAACAGCAAAGCCAAAGGGCATCTTCCATACGACTGGTGGCTATTTAACCCAAGCCGCCTATACCCACCGTGTTGTCTTTGATATTAAGCCGGAAACAGATGTTTATTGGTGCACCGCAGATGTCGGCTGGATTACCGGCCATAGCTACATTGTTTATGGTCCTCTCATTAACGGCGCAACACAGGTTATGTATGAAGGAACTCCCGATACGCCGCATAAGGGTCGCATATTTGAATTAATTGAAAAGTATGGCGTGACTATTTTGTATACCGCACCAACATTGATTCGCACCTGGATGAAATGGGGCGATGAATTTCCTAATAAGTTCAACTTAAAGTCATTGCGCTTATTGGGATCGGTTGGAGAACCAATTAATCCTGAAGCATGGATGTGGTACCGCGAAGTCATTGGTGGAAACCGTTGTCCAATTGTTGACACATGGTGGCAAACCGAAACTGGTGGCATCATGATTTCACCATTGCCAGGTGTCACTGCGACTAAGCCAGGCTCTGCAATGACTGCAATCCCCGGAATCAGCGCGGTTGTTGTTGATGACAATGGTAAAGCCGTTGCTAAGGGACATGGTGGTTATTTAATTTTGGATAAACCATGGCCTGGAATGTTGCGCGGCATCTGGGGTGAAGATGAGCGATACAAAGAAACATATTGGTCAAGGTTTGATGGTATTTACTTTGCAGGAGATGGTGCTAAGTTAGATAAAGATGGTGCAATTTGGCTATTAGGCCGGGTTGACGATGTCATGAATGTTTCAGGTCACCGCATCTCCACAACCGAAGTTGAATCCGCACTTGTCTCCCATGAATCAGTTGCAGAGGCTGCAGTTGTTGGCGCAAACGATGCGATGACCGGGCAAGGAATTGTTGCCTTTGTTATTTTGCGTGGCGGTATTGAACATGCAAAGGGAGAAACACTCATCACAGAGTTGCGTAACCATGTTGCAAAACAAATTGGTGCAATTGCAAAACCTCGCCAAATCTTGGTGGTTGCAGAACTTCCAAAGACCAGAAGTGGCAAAATCATGCGGCGATTACTCAAAGATGTCGCTGAAAATCGCCAAGTGGGAGATGCGACAACTTTGGCTGATCCAAATGTTATGCGGTTGATTTCAGATGGACTCAATGGTTCAAAGGATGAGGATTAAAGCTTCACACCCAAATACTTATTTGTGAGTGCAATGAGCTCGTTTTCATCTTTTACTGCCCCTATTTTCTTGCCCGCAATCGATCCATCAGCAGCAATGAACCAGGTGACTGGGACGCCTAATCCAAAGTACTCTTCTGAACGCCCATCCGCGTCATACAAATTGGGCCAGGTAATCCCACTGCTTGCTACAAATTTCCTACCGTCCTCGATACTGGACTCTTCAACGTCAATACCCACTAGCGAAACTTTGTCTTTAGCTTTTTCATAAAAAGATCTGAAAATTGGAATTTCTTCCCTACATGGGCCACACCAAGATCCCCACACATTAAGAATCATGGGCCCCTTAAGCGCACCTAGTTGTGCGCCAGTAGTCCCATCCAAACAATCCAATTCAATTCCATCGACAAATGTTGTGTCTTGTGTAATTGATGCACATGAAACAACTTCGCCTTGCACAAAGGATGATGATGGCGAACAAGCTGTCAGCAACAGAAGTAGAACTACTACCAACGCTTTTTTCATCTAAAATCCTTATCTGTTTTTACTAACAGTAAGGCTTTTTCTTTATCCATCTCACCAATTCCAACGCTTGGACAAAGTTTTGCAACAGGACATGCCCCGCATGCAGGTTTGCGTGAATGACAGATGCGTCGACCATGCCAAATCATTCGCTGTGAAAGATTTGTCCATTCAGCTTGTGGAATTAACTGTTGAACAACCATTTCAACTTTTACGGGATCATTTTCTTTAGTCCAGCCAAATCGACGTGATAAACGTCCAAAGTGTGTGTCGACAGTTATACCTGGTGTATCAAATGCATGTCCTAAAACAACATTGGCGGTCTTTCGGCCAACCCCCGGCAATGTAATTAACTCCTCCAGAGTTTGAGGAACTTCTCCTCCAAAATCTTCAAGTAACTTAATATTTAACCCTTTTACATTACGTGCTTTAGCGTGATAAAAACCAGTCGAATGAATGAGATTTTCAATTTCATGTAAATCTGCTTTTGCATAAGCCTTTGGGGTTTTGTACTTCTTAAACAACGCTGGAGTAACAGTGTTGACTCTCTTATCTGTGCACTGCGCGCTCAAGACGGTTGCGATTAATAATTCCAGCGGGTTGGTGAAATCGAGTTCACAGCGTATTTCGGGATAGGTCTTAGTCAGGATCCGGTATACCGCCCGAGCCTCTTTGCGGGTTTCGCTATCGACCACCATGGGTAGTAAAGTACCCCTCGTGCCTATAGATCAAGAAGTTATTCGTAAAGCGCCCCTTTTTACCGCGCTCGATGATGCCGCTGCCGCTTCCTTGGTGGCGAACATGGCTTCTGTAAAAATTGCAAAGGGATCTGTTTTGTTTGCCGAAGGCGATGAAGGCGATCATCTGTATGTAATTGCCGAAGGCAAGTTAAAGCTTGGAACTTCAAGTGGTGACGGTCGCGAAAACTTGCTCTCAATCCTTGGACCTGGCGAAATGTTCGGAGAATTAAGTCTTTTTGATCCGGGCCCACGCACATCAACTGCAACGGCTGTCACTGATGCAAAGTTGTTAAGTCTTGGACAAGAAAAACTTCTTCCATGGCTTGCTGAGAATCCAATGGTTTCTTTACAACTTCTAGCTAGTTTGGCACAGCGACTACGCCGCACAAATGAAGCTGTTGGCGATCTAGTGTTCTCTGATGTTCCAGGTCGTGTTGCTAAGGCACTTATTGATCTAGGTGTGCGTTTTGGAAAGCAAACAGATGAAGGTTTATTTGTCCACCACGACCTAACTCAAGAAGAGTTAGCTCAACTGGTTGGTGCATCTCGTGAAACAGTTAATAAAGCACTTGCAGATTTTGCAGGACGCAACTGGTTAAAGCTAGATGGTCGCGCGGTACTAATTACAGATTACGAGCGACTATCAAAAAGAAGTAAGTGAGCCCTAGTCAGTAATTTCGACTGTTAGCTCTATTTCCACTGGCGAGTTAAGTGGCAGCTCGGCAATTCCAACAGCGCTACGTGCGTGCTTAGCCCCATCGCCCCAGATTGCTATAAACAATTCAGATGCACCGTTGACTACGCCCGGATGTCCGATAAAGCCAGGCACTCCATTTACATAACCAACAACTCGAACGATTTTTGTAATCTTATTTACATCTGCAACTGTTTCAACCGCTGCTAGACAGTTAAGAGCGCAAATCTGTGCAAGCTCTTTTGCGCGCTCAGGAGTGATCTCTCCGTCTACTTTTCCAACGCCAGCCATCTCTCCGCCAGCAAGTGGAAGTTGTCCTGCAGTGAACACAAGGTTGCCTGTGCGAATTGCTGGAACATATGCAGCAACTGGTTTTGCAGCAACTGGCAGTTCTAATCCAAGTTCAGCTAGCTTTGCACGAACATCTACTTTATTCACGCAAGTGCTCGCTTCATGTATGCGACAAGCTGCTCGCCTGTTCCTGGTGCTGGAATAACTTGTACGAGCTCCCAACCATCTGAACCCCAGGTATCAAGGATCGCCTTGGTTGCATGTGAAAGTAGTGGCACTGTTGCATATTCATACTTAATCATTTGTTCAGACTCTCTTTCACTAGTGATGAAACGAGTGCCCCATCAGCCTTTCCTGCAATCTTCGCCTTAATCGCGCCCATTACCTTGCCCATATCAGCAGGACCTGCAGCACCAGTAGATGTGATGGCATCTGCGATGATCTGCTTAACCTCATCTGCAGTTAACTGTGCAGGCAAATACTTAGCGATAACTTCGCCTTCAGACTTTTCGAGCGCAGCCTTTTGTGGGTGGCCCGCACCTTCAAATGCTTCGGCTGCTTCACGACGCTTTTTTGCCTCACGTGAAAGAACAACAATTACTTCATCATCGCTAAGTACACGGGCTTCTTTACCAGCAACCTCTTCATTAGTGATTGCAGTTAGAACCATGCGAATGGTGCTTGAAGCAATTTCGTTGCGACCGCGAATTGCCTCTGTTAAGTCGGCACGTAAAGTTTCTTTGATTGTCATTTTGTTAACTCTACCGCCAATAGCTCTGCGATCTGGGCTGTATTTAGCGCAGCACCCTTGCGTAGGTTGTCCCCACACAAGAACAAATCAAGTGATTTCTTGTCATCTGGTGAACGGCGCACACGACCAACCCATGTTGCATCTGTGCCAACGGCATCATTTGGTGTTGGAAACTTCTTATTCTCTGGATCATCAAGCAAGGTAACCCCTGCTGACTTTTCAAGAAGCTTTTGCGCACCCTTTCGCGTTACCTCGTTCTTAAATGTTGCGTGCACAGCCAAAGAATGTGTTGTCAGAACTGGAACACGAACACATGTTGCAGAAACCTTTAAACGTGGCAATCCAAGAATCTTGCGAGATTCGTTCCGAACCTTGAGTTCTTCGGATGTGTGACCATCTTCTTTGAGTGATCCCGCCCATGGCACAACATTGAGTGCAAGGGGTGCAGGGAATACGTCATTCTTTGTAACAACAGTGCGAACATCGCCCGTTGCTTCGCCAAGGTTCTTACCTGCAACTGCCAAAATCTGTTCGCGCAATGCATCGATACCAGATTGGCCAGCACCAGATGCTGCTTGATATGAAGCAACTACAAGTTCCTTTAATTCGTACTTTTTGTTAAGCGCACCCATTGCAACAATCATCGAAAGAGTTGTGCAGTTTGGATTTGAGATAATTCCCTTGGGACGCTTCTTCACATCTTTTGGATTTACTTCTGGAACAACCAATGGAACTTTTGGGTCCATACGAAATGCACCAGAGTTATCAACAACAATTGCACCACGTGAGACAGCAATTGGTGCCCACTCTTCAGACACTTCATCTGGCACATCAAACATTGCAACATCGATGCCATCAAATGCCTCTGGAGAAAGTGCAACCACGGTTAGCTCTTCTCCGCGGCACATCAACTTCTTGCCTGCGCTGCGCGCAGAAGCGATCAGACGGATCTCGCCCCACACATCTTTGCGTTCAGAAAGAATTCCGAGCATCACAGTGCCGACTGCGCCGGTTGCTCCAACTACAGCCAATGTTGGCTTCTTGGCGACTTTCTTAACTTTTTTACTCATCGCCCAGTTCCTCCATATACAACAGCTTCGCTTTGATCAGCATCTAGTTCAAAAGCGGTATGAGCTGCTTTTGCCCCGCGCTCTACATCAGTCTCGCGGCAAATAATCGAAATACGAATTTCAGAGGTTGAAATCATTTCGATATTAACGCCTGCATCAGATAAGGCACCGAAGAAGGTTGCAGTTACTCC
>Ga0209191_1002136_pt1 | contig 12470 bp, 14 predicted proteins | sample S_130626_EF_Meta_FD_187320 | JGI IMG/M metagenome (GOLD analysis project Ga0209191, IMG submission 187320) | Freshwater microbial communities from Lake Simoncouche, Canada to study carbon cycling - S_130626_EF_MetaG (SPAdes) (version 2) | ecosystem: Environmental > Aquatic > Freshwater > Lake ... | reverse complement strand
AAGAGCATTTTTAATCCTAGCAACTGCTTTGCTTATTTTGCGAGTAACAAATTCTTCACCTCGTCTAGTTCCTTCATGATTAAAAAGCCAGCCCTGAATAGCGTAAAGATCGTATGACTCTCTCCATACTTTTACGAGCTGTCTTGATGCTGCTTTAGACGCTCCGTATGGGCTTCTAGGGCGCAATGGATGTTTCTCATCTTGAGGAACATAAGATACATCGCCAAATTCTTCTGAGGAGCCAGCTTGATAAAACCTACAACTTGGATGATAGAGTCTAATTGCTTCAAGAATGTGAAGAGCTGAAGTAGCATTTGTTTCCCAAGTTTGATGCCCAAAATCCCAGCTACTTCCAACAAAACTTTGTGCTGCTAAATTAATAAAATAATCTGGCTTGATCTTTTCAATTATCCTCGAAATAGAGTGACTATCAATAAGATCAAAGTTAATCAAGTGAAAACGCTCATTATTGATATGAGAAATATTTTTATGATTATAAACACTAAGTCTACGAACGCATCCAAAAATTTCATAATCTGTGTTAGCTAAAAGATAATCAACCATATGACTACCATCTTGCCCAGTTACTCCTGTAACAATAATAGATTTTTTACCCACTGATTTTTTTGCTGCGTCTTCAATGTTTAAGATGTCCATGTGATCTATTTTTTTGCCCGTGTATTTTTCTTTAAGATTATTCATTATTTTTCAATATAAATTTTTCAGCCGTATTATTGAATGCGGGATTCAAGAAGATATTAAATATGATTTCATCAATTTTATCTTTTTTTACATACCAATCTTCAAATGGTAGATTAATATCTGCATTGCATATATCACCACCAATTAATTCATATCCATTGGATTTAAAAATTTGACGAGATTCTTTTCTAATTTCTATGGAAGAATTATGGTAGTCTGTTTCATATGTGATAACTGAAAAATTATATTTATCAAATGGTATTTTTTTAAGACATTCTAATGTGTTGTGCGCTGGCTCAATATCTATTTGAAGATAATCAATATCAATTGGCATATTATTATCCTCAAATAATTTTTTATAATCAATTTCCAAAGCATTTTGAACAATTAATTTAGATTTTCTTTGAGATTCAAATCCATCAATATTATTGATATCAATTGATACTCCACTCCATCCAAATTCATTTTCTAATAAAAAAGTATTACTGATTTCGGTTGGATGGAAGGTTCCTATTTCAACAAAATATCCGTTTCGTTTGCCATCTAACATACTCAATACAAACATATCTTGATATGCTTGAGAATAATTTTTATTTATTGATTCGCAATCTTTAAATTGAAATTTTAATTTATTTAATTTTGATATATTGTAATAATCATTCATATTTTTTTAAGTAAAATGCATCTCCCCAAGGATGATTGGAATAAAGATATTTTTCTTTTCTCTCAAAGTTGAATTTATTTAAAAATTCATCAATTTCATTTGTTTGCGAACAATTTTTATAAACTTCTGAATCATTAATTTCTATATAGATAGATTCGATAGAATCTAAATGGTCTGATAAACCTTGTAAAGCTAATAATTCAGCTCCTTGAATATCTATATTCAGAAAATTAATTTTTTCTAAAAATGCCTCTTCAGACAAGATTGAATTTAATGTTTTCGTAAATCTTTTTTCTTCGTGAGTGTAGTAAATATCTGGAAATAAATTAGAATGTTCGCCCAAATCTAAAATAGATGAAGATTGAGTGTTATTGGCTATTTTGAATATAACTTCTTTGTCGTCCTCATTAGATACTACAGCATTAGTAACTTTATGAATAGATGTATCTAAACGATCAGATAGTTTGTCAGCTAAATCCGTATTAGCCTCTATCCAATGAATTTTTTTCGCTCCGCATTGAATATAACCATCTAGCTCTTGGGCTTCGTGCGCTCCAACATGCAGAATATTTGTTAAGTTTAACTTATATTTTTCTTTTAGGTAATTTAACTGTATAAACATATTTATTAATTTTTTATTGATACTTCTTTCCAGTTTAAAAATGGAAATATATCTCCATGCCATTCTCTGTATTCTTTTTGAACTGGGCAAATAACATTATTTTGATTTCCTAAAAATCCAATCCACCAACTAAACGTTCCCAAAGAAAGTATTTTGTTTTCAAATTGACATCCAAATATTATAGTTTCTTCTGGCGAACTTTCAAAAATTTCTAAATTAAATTCATTGCTAAGTTGTTTAATGATGTCATTATTGGGAGAATCGCTTGATATGTATCCACCGTTTAGACCTATTAAAGCTTTACGATAATAATTTATATTGCAGCTTGCTTCATCATTACATATATCACCAAGCCTGACATGCACGAATGCATCTTTTTGATTTTTATTTTCATTTAAAAATAAATGCTTATTTTCTTTTAATAGTTTTAATATTGTTCTATTTTGAAAAAAACCATCTAAAATTAGATTTTTATTTATATTTTCTTCGTTGAGTAAATTGCAAATATTGTGATCATTTATAATTAAGCTTTCTTCGTAAACATGTTCGTTTTTGCTCAAATCAAATTTCAAAATATTATTTGATAATGGATTTTCAATTGATTGATTGAATTTCTGAGAGAATATTAATGCAGTAAAATACTGAAAAAGATTATTTCCAAATCTTCCTTTATAGTTTATATTTATCATAATATATAAGAATTTTCAAAAAATGGTTGAGATGGATACACGGTGTCAATTGTAGTATTTCTTAATTGATATTTTTCAGGCTGATAAATAATTTCTTTTTTTAAACAAGCCGTTAAACAAAATGAAGAATTAGATGATATTATATTATGTGCTAAATGCAAGCAAGTCCAATCAATATTGTATTCATTTTGAAGAAATTCTATGTTATATGAATTATCAATTTGATGAATAAAAGAAATTAATTCTTTAGCTTTATTAGCATCATCTGAAAATACAAAAATATTTTTTATATTTTTGTGGTTTTTATTTAAATGCTTAATGCATTTTTCGTAATATTCAAATGGAAGTCTTAAATCATGACCTAAATGACCATTAAAATCTGAACCTCTGTAGTGTAAGCATATAGAGTCGCGACTCATGATTCTGCTGAAATTCAAATTTATGAAATCTAAAATATTTTTTTTTATTTTTATTTCTTCAAAAAACGTTTTGCAATACAATGGTACGTTATAAAACCAACCAGAAAAACATACATTATTGGGGATGATCAAATTTTTATCATTAAGAATTTGTAAACTGGTTTTTAAATTAGATTGATCAAGCTGACAAAGCTCAGAAATATTATGGCTAAAAGCTTCTGAAAAATAATTAATCAATTCCAATTGATTTGAATGTTTAAATGTTTGCAATTCAAAAACTTCATCCAAATTAGATTCTATGGGTATTACTAATTCATAGCTTCTTTTTTTGCTAAAATTATAACAAAATAATAAATGCGATAAATGATTACCAAATGATTGATTTGGTCCATAAGTTTTTAAATTGCCAGAATTAAGAAAGATTTTTTTTAATGCCATTCTATAATTTCTTGATTTTTATTTTTAAATCTTTTGATTAGATCTAGTTTTAAAAACTCATGATTTTGATTATGAACATGAAATTCGCAATATATTTTCTTAAAGTTTATATCATTATCTAATATTTGATTTAGTACACCATACTCGACACCTTCGGCATCAAGTTTTAAAATGCATTCTTCCGTATTTATTTGAAATTCTTCAATGATATCAAGTATTGTAGTTGTGAATATATTATAATAATTAAATTCATTAACTTTTATATTCCACCTCGCTAAGCTATCATTCATGAAATGTTCTCCCATTACAGTAGCGCCAATACATTTATTTTCATCAGCTCTTGTCATTAGAATCGTATCTTTCACTTCTATATCAAGACCCTTCTTAATTAAAAAAGAATTTTTTATAGATTTAATATCTTCTTCTAAATCTGGCCAGCATTCTGGGTTCGCTTCAACAAAAATCTTTACGTCTTCTTCATTTATGCATTCAAAATTCTTTAAAAGATTGAATCCAGCCAAATCATTACATCCTATGTCTAAAATTGTTTTCATCTGTTTATTGATTTCTCTATGTAATTTTTAAAATTATTTTGGTTAAATTCTTGATAAGCTTTTAAACAATTATCTCTCATTGAAGCTTCTTTTTCTTGGGGAATTTTATCAATAATATTATTTAATTCATTATATGATAAATTTTCAAAATCATCTTCTGATATAATAAGAATAGTATTGTCCCAATCCCAATCGGGAAGAACCCAATTATCTGAAATTAAAATAGGTATGGCTCCAGCAGATAAACTCTCCCAAAATCTTACAGAAGATGGAGATGATCCTCTGGGGCATAGAGAGAATCTGCTTCTTTCTAGGATGTCTTGATATTCTTTTTCTTCTTTTTGTCTATAATTTTCAATAAAAAACGAATTAGAATCTATATGATAACTATCTCGATAAATAATATTATCGCCGTTAATTCTATTCACCATCCTGCCTCTAATTGGGTGAGATGTATGAGTCCCAACAAAAGATATGGGTATATTTTTATATTTTGTGTTGTCAAAATTAAAACTACATGTAAATGCTATGGGGATAATATCAATTCCTTTAGTAATAATATTGTTTTTATCATGTAAGGGCGAAAACACTGTGTCAATATTTAAAAACTTAAATATATCAATTAGTCTCATATAGTCATCATGTTGACAAATAGTGAAATTATTTTTTTGCTCTATATTTATTTTTGAAATTTCATTAATATAGTGTTGCATTGGTTGTTTGTTTGGAAAATCTAACCAATTAGAATTTAATATCTGCGTCCAAGGAATTGCAATATAATTAATATCTTCTTTATTTTTGAGCTGTTGAAAGCACAAATATTCAATAGGAAATTTGTCATACGGAAAAATATCTTCGAAATAAGAATAAATCATATATTTGTATATCATTAATAATTTAAAAAGTCAAATACTTTTTGCATTAGTTGAGTTTTGAGTTTTAAATTAGGTGAAAAATTTGCATGAAAAACATTTAATTCTTGAGGAAGATTTATTTCGCAATCTTCATTGTACATTTTGTTTAACATCCCAATAGTAAAACACTTATAGTCAAATAAATCCCATTTAAGATTTTTAAACTCATCTATTGATAATAAGTGATTGGCGCAATATTGATCATCTTTATGCAGATGAAGATTAAATAATAATTCATTAAAAAATTTTACTATTAAATTGTTTTTTACACACGCAAAGAATCCCATGCAAACTCCAGATGAATCCCATTGAAATACTATATCTTTATTAAATAAGGATTCTTTAATATAATCTTCTATGTTGCTGCATATTAATATATCACAATCAGAATGAATCATTATTTCTCCTTCGCTGCATTGATTTAGACTATCAATGATATATTGAATTTTATTAATCATTGATTCTTGCCATCCGTTTGAATGGTAATCTCCAGAACATTTTTGATCTATTTTTCTAATTGTTAAATCTAAATTACAATTTTTAAAAAAAGATTTTAAAAAAAGATCTAATAAGTGTTTATGCGAATCACTATAAAATGTAAAAATTTTCATTTATATTTATTTCTAATTGAGAATACTTCATCTATAGCTTTTTGTAAAGTATTTTGATTACTAGATACTCCATTTGGATTTCTATAATATAATCCAACTGTATCATTTATATTACTTAATTTTCCTCCACCTTTTAGCACTCTAAACCACATGTCATAATCTGCTCCAGAAAAATAAGATAAGTCAAATAATCCAAATCTATCATGAATAGATTTTCTCCATACTGGCAAACAGTGAGGCGAATTATGAGTTAGTTGGTTTTCAATATTTCCATCTAAAGCTGGATAAATTTCTTTAGATTGACAAAATTCAAAAAATTCATTTTCTTTATAACTCACTAATGTTTGTCCATAACAAACATCAGAATCTAAATTTGATTCTAAAAATTCAACTTGTTTTTGTAAAGAATTATAAGATCTTCTATCGTCAGTATTCCAATTCGTTAATAAATTAGAACTAGATAGCTCAATGCCCTTATTCCAAGCTTCGTAAACAGAACAATTTCCAATATTAATGTATTTAATATTGGAAAGAGATAGATAAGGCTCTATAGAAAAATATTCATTATCTGGAGATCCAGCATCTAATAGTAAAAATTCACACTCATGAAAAATAGATTGTCTTCTAATATCTTCTAGAAAATGATCAATAAATTGACCAGCTTTAAATATTGAAGTAATTACTGAGACTCTATATTTCATGCTAACGCATGATTATATGATCACAACTCTTCTTCTTCAATAAATACTTTGACTTCTTGTAGATCTGGATTTTCAGCAAAAAGATCTTCTTGAGAAACAAATGTAGATTCATCCCAATCCCATTCTAATCCATCATCATCACTCAACAAAAATTCTTCAGCAGAAGCCAAGGAAGATACTGGCTTAGAACTCCAAAATTTACATGACCAGTAATTTGCTTTCCATTTTGGGCCAAGATTAGTATCACACTGGTGTCTTGCTCTGTAGCTTTTGCGTCTTGCTGGATTATCACGTTTGATTTCCATGTTTGGATCACCAAATTTTACCATTACGGTATTTCCTTTATCGTTTTTGACATAAACGCCAAATTTCTTTTTAGATCCAGTAGGTAATCTAAAAGGCTTATTAAGTGTCTTTTTTTCAGCATCAGAAAACTCTAAGTCTTCGGCTTCTTGATCTTGATCCCAAACCTCTATTCCAGCAGAAATTAAATCTAACTTAGCCAAATCAAACTCAATATCTTGAAAGTCCCAAAAAGCTTCTCCATCTCTTTCGAGATAATAAAGATCATGCCCTTCCGCAACATCTTGATCTGCCTTTCTATAAGCATCCTTGACAGCGCCACCACGAAGCATCTTTAGAAACATATTAACTCTAGCCATTGCCCATCCGCCTCTTGTCATTCCAACTCTATGGCTAGATGAGAATGCTCCAGCACCACGACGATAAATCTTTTTTAATTGACTGAGGCTTGTCTTTTTTTCGTATTTTGCATTATGCTCTTTTACTTTGGCTTGCAAAGCGGAAGTAACTTTTTCTGAAAAAGTAATAGAAGAAGATTCTCCTGAAGAAGCTGAATCTTTCTTATTTTTTGACGAACCATGTCTCTTCTCTTCTGGTTTGGCTGGAGTCTGTGCATCGCTTTTTGGTCCAGAACGCGCAGCCGCAGAAGAATTAGAAAAAAACTCTTTTATTTTATCAGAAAAATCGAATTCCATTGTATTGTGGTTACACTTTTTTTAATAAATCATCCTTCACAAGTAGAACAATTTAAAATTGATCTAGCTAGTTGTTGGCTTGGATTACTTGATCTTTGATAATATAGGCTTTTAATTCCTTGCTCCCAAGCAAAAATCATTAATTCATTAATTTCTTTTGGTTTGGTAGAAGCTGGGACCATAATGTTGAGGCTTTGTCCTTGGTCAATATACTTCTGTCTTTGCGCCGCTTGGATGATGATTTCTTTTTGAGAGATTTCTCCAAAAGTTTTAAATACATCTTTTTCTTCTTCACTAAGAAATGAAAGATGTTGCACGGAGCCTCCATGAGAAAGGATATCTTTCCAAACTTCTAAAGTATTCATGTTTTTATTTTTAAGTAAATCGAGTAAATACGGATTTCTATATGTAAATTTACCTTTGCTTAGGTCTTTAGTATAATAATTACTATTAAGCGGTTCGATTGATGGAGAAACTTGCCCAAGAATAAATGAGCTTGAAGTGGTTGGAGCTACAGCGAGAGTGGTAGAATTTCTACGACCATATCCTTTAAGCAGTTCTGGTTCTCCAAAAATTTCAGCCAGTTCTTGGGTTGCTTTGTCGCATTTCTCACGAATAGTTTTCCAGATTTCAATATTTAGAAGTTTTGCTTCCATCGACTCAAAGCTGATGAGCTTTGATTGGAGCAATGAGTGCCACCCAAGAACTCCAACGCCTAATGCTCTCTGATTGATAGCAAACTTTCTTGGAGCCTCCATAAAGGCCACTCCTTCTGTTTTATCAATGAACTCAGTCATAACTGCATCCAAGAAATAAACAAGGGTTTCGACAGCATCTGTTCCAACCATATCGTCCCATCGCTCTAGATTCAGAGACGAAAGATTGCAAACAAATGATTCATCTTCTTGATTAGAAAGAAAGATTTCTGAGCAAAGATTTGAATTATTGATCTTCAATCCCTTATCTTTATAAACTTGTGGAGCTTGATCATTAGCGTTGTCCGTAAAGAAAATGTATGGATAGCCTGTTTCAAATCTCTTCTTAATTACTAAGCCCCAAATATTGCGGAGATTTTTATCTCCATTAATCATTTTTTGCATCCATTCATTAGATACACAAACCCCAATAGACATATCTTGAATCTCATGACCATCTCCACGAATCTTTAGAAACTCTTCAATATCTGGATGATCAATAGGAAGATAAGCGGCAAAAGAACCCCTACGAACATTGCCTTGCGACACAACATTCATGAGTTTATCGTATAGCTCCATAAAATGGACTGCTCCTGTAGATTCGCCACCAGAATTAATAGAAGTTCCTCTTCCGCGAAGCTCTCCAAAATAAGCAGAAGTTCCTCCACCCATCTTCGTCATGATTCCTACTTCAGAAAGCTTTCCAAGAATGCCAGACATTGTATCTGGAATGTAAGATCCAAAGCAAGAAATAGGCAGACCCCTCTTGCGTCCAAAATTTGACCAAATCGGACTTGATAAAGAGTAAAAACCCTTAGCCATATATCCTTCAAACTTTTTAGCAAAGCCTTCAATACCTAAATATTTTTCGGCATTATTTGCAATATCTATAATTCTTTGTTCTGGGGTTTCTCCTTCAATGAGGTATCCTCTTTCCAGAAACTTTCTGGAGTCTTTATTTAGCCAATAATATTCAGTAGTCATAATTAAAATAGATCGTCTTCACTAAATGATTGATTTTTCTTGGAATAACCAGTGTCTCTGGAATGGAAAAAATCCGTCATATTGTTGCCCAAAAGTTCCTCGTCGAACCACGCAGTTAATGATAACACATCTTGGTCAATTTTAAAGACTTTTTTGAAACCAATTTGAGTTAGTGATTCATTAATACGATTTTTAATAAATTCTTTTAAGATCGGTGCAGAAAGAGATTTCTCTTCAATACCATTAATCATCCAGTCTACAATCTTGCTTTCAGCTTCAAATGCTTGTTCAGCTTCGTGAGCTATTCTTTGTTCAAGTTCAGAATCAAACAAATCTGGGTATTCTTCACGAATGGTATTGATGATCTTGATACCAACAAGAGCGTGAATATTTTCTTCGTTACGAGTATACTTGACCTGTTGGTCAGTATCCTTCATCACGTTCTTGAAACGAGCAAAATGATTAATGATATAAAATTGAGAAAACAAAGAAACATTCTCAACGAATAAAGTAAAAAGAATTAAAGCATAAAGATATTGTTTCTTCGAATCCTTATAAAATTTATGAGTATACTTACGAAGATACTTAACGCGACCCTGAATCCACTCAAGTTTAAGATTTTCTTCAAAAATATCTTCAATATCTAAAACGTTAAGAAGTCTTTCGTAAGCGCTGTTATGAATTACTTCAACATTAGCCATTACATATCCAAGATCTTGCAGAGCTGGGTGAGGAAGATTGTCTCCAAGTTTTGCCCAAAAAGTTTTTACTGCGACTTCGATTTGCCCAACAGCAGAAAGAGTCCTAACAATGATCTCTCTTTCTTGATCGCTTAAATTGACCTTAAACTGTTGAACATCAGACTTAAAGTTGAACTCCTTGTCGGTCCAAAATCCATTGTGCATCGCCTCAATAAATCGCTCTGTCCAAGGATATTTGTTTGGTTTTCTTGAGATTTGTTCTTCAAAGATCATAGTGTTATGATTACACTATAAGGCTGAATAGAGAGTCTCACAAGTAAAAAAATAAAACTTTTTTATCTTGACAAGAAAAATAATCATGCGTATAATTGAAGAATCTTAACGAGACGTTATCTTAAAGAGCTGACGATTCACGAATGACTCTAAACAGAATATCTTATTTCATTCGTAAACGATTTATAATTAAATAAGATAAACGTTTACGAATAAAGAAGACGAAATCGTATATAAATTAATATTATTTATAAATCGTATACGAATAGTATTTAAATAATAAATATTTCTATTATTATATTGACTTATTGAAGATATATATTAAACTAATAGTTATAATCAAAGAGATGAGCAAAAAACATATTATAGCCATAGCTGGTAATGCTAGATGCGGAAAAGATACTTTAGGTAAAAATATTTCAAATTTGTTGAATGAATATGGAGTAAATTCGTCCACTTATTCGTTTGCTGATGAATTAAAAAGAGAAACAGATAAATTTTTGATTGAAACTCTTGGCATATCAGCCTATACGGATAACGATGAAGAAAAGCTAATAATTAGGCCATTTTTGGTTTTCTGGGGAACAGAGATCAGGAGAAAAATTAATCCATCAATATGGGTGGATAAGGTCTTTGAAAGAATTAAGCCTAATGAAGTTGCGATTATTACTGATTTGAGATTTGAAAATGAGTTTGATTTCATCAAGTCAAACGATGGTCTTTCAATATATCTATCTAGAATTGATTCTAATGGAAATCAAATAGGTCCAGCCAATGACTATGAAAAGACTAACAATGAATTTTTATCTCAAAACGCTGATTCTAATTTTACATGGGTATCATCTGATGATTTATCATTGCTTAAATCATTATCTAATGAGGCTTTAGAAACCATTTTAACTGAAGAAAGGTTTGAAGCATGGAAAGCGATATCTCTTTAATAACAAAAATTCAGTCGAAAAACGACGAGCAGAGTCTATTGGAATTAATCAATAGACATTCTGGAATCTATACATCTATGGTTGAGAGATTTGCTTCTGGAAAAACAATTTTAGACAAGGATTTAATCATGGATGACAAAAATTTTACTATTTATGCATCTGCTTTGAAATTTGACTCCAGTAGAGAAACTAAATTTTCAACTCATCTAGCTAATGAGGTAAAGTGGAAGTGTTTAAACGCTATTAATAAAATTAAAAAACGTAAAGAATGCAGCATAGAGGACGAGTCAAACTATATTGAGCCATCATGCGAAGATTTCATCTCTTCTATCGACGAAAAAGAAACTTTAAACAATTTTAAAGATCTTTTAGACAAAGAAACTGATCAAAGAGTAAAAAAAATCATTGACATGAGATATAATAGCGTCAATAATAAGCTAACTTCATGGAAGATTATTGCATCTCATTTAAAAATGAGTATTCAGGGGTGCATAAATATCCATAATAGATTTATAAACAAACACAAAAAAGAATTATGTATAACACAATAGTAACAGTATGTCACCTTGTCTCTGATCCAGAACTCAAGGAAATTAGCGGAGGAAAAAAGGTTTGCAAGATGCGAGTTTGCGTCTCTAGTCAAAACGCAAAGACCAAGAACTTCATTGATGTCGAGGCTTGGGATCGACAAGCAGAAGTTTGTTCTCAATATCTGAAGAAGGGTAGAGAAGTCCTTATCCAAGGAGAACTGTGCATGGATACATGGGAAAAGGATGGCAAGAAGGCTAGTAAGCATTTTATTCGCGCAAATACTGTTCAATTTTTGGGAGGTAATGGAGGCGAAAAGAAGGAGGGCCAATCTCAAGATTCATCTAAGCCGCAAAGCAATTCTTCAGTTTCAAGTGAAGAGGATATCCCCTTTTAATCTATGCAATTACTCGTAGAAGCCCCCATTAATTCCCTTTCACTAGGGAATGTTTCAATTAATTTTTTAAAAGAATTAAAGAATAAAAATGTTGAAGTTGGACTTTTTCCAGTAGGAAACGTTGATATCCAAGCTTATGATCTAGACCAAGACTTTACATCTTGGCTTCAAGAGTCAACTAATAATAGATTCAAATTTCTCAATAAGGATATTCCAGAGCTTAGGCTTTGGCACTTAAATGGTAGCGAAAACAGAAAAAATGCGAAACAATATTTATACACATTTTATGAATGTAGCGATCCGACCAGCACAGAAGTAGCTATCGCTAAAGCTCAAGATCATGTTTTTTTCAGCTCGACATATTCCAGAGATAAATTTGTAAAAAATGGATGTGAAAATTCGTCTTTTGTTCCTCTTGGATTCGACAAGACATTTTTCAAAACAGACAAGAAATATCTAAATGACGTTATCCATTTTGGAATAATGGGTAAATTTGAAAAAAGGAAAAACACTGGAAAAATCATCCAGAACTGGGCCAAAAAGTATGGAAACAACAACAAGTATCAATTAACTTGCTGTGTTACAAATCCATTTTTTAAGCCAGAAGACATGCAAAATGTTATTCAAACAGTTCTTGAG